>Ga0164292_10000562_pt1 | contig 29433 bp, 32 predicted proteins | sample GEODES117metaG_FD_111486 | JGI IMG/M metagenome (GOLD analysis project Ga0164292, IMG submission 111486) | Eutrophic lake water microbial communities from Lake Mendota, Wisconsin, USA - GEODES117 metaG | ecosystem: Environmental > Aquatic > Freshwater > Lake | place: USA: Lake Mendota...
CGGAGCAGAATCCCACGGCACAAAAAATGGCCCTGTCCATGGAACGACTGGAAGCATTGCTGGAAAAGCTGATCAAAGAGCAGCAGCAGCTGATGGCCATCCAGTCCCTGGAGAAATTGTCCGAAGACCAGAAACGACTGGCTGAACAAAGTCGGCCCGACGAACAAAAGGCCCAGCAAGAGATTGCCGAAGAAACCCAAGAGTTGGCCAAAGAGAACGAGGAAGAAGTACAAGAGGCGGCCAAGGAGCAAGAAGAATTGAAAGACCAAAAGGACCCGTCCAACAGCGACCAGGCCAAGGCTTCCGAATCCTTGAAAAAGGCCGCAGAGAAAATGCGCAAGAATCTTCTGGAGTCGCAGAAGTCCGAAACGGAAAAGGAAATTCGTTCGCTGAAACAACTCATCGACAATCTGCTCCAGTTGAGCTTTGGCCTGGAAAAGCTTTCCGACAAAACGTCGGCAGCCGTTCCCACCGATCCGGGCTATGCTTTTTGGCAGAAGGAATTGCAGCGGACCCAAGAGGGCCTGCGCTTGGTGGCAGATACCTTGCGGGCCATAGGAATGCGCAGACCCGACATTGGGGCGAAGACATCGGAGTTGACTCAGTCGTTGCTAGACCGCGGCATGGCGGCCAAGGGATTTCTCAAGGAGCGCCAAGGACCCAATGCGGGTGTCCAGCTGCAAATGGCCATGAAAGAAGCCAACGACTTGGCCGTATTGTTTCAAGAAGCCCTGAACAACGCCCAGCAACAGATGTCTTCCATGAAGAAGGACGGTACGGGCAGTTGTTCCAAGCCAGGAAGCGGCAAACCGTCGGCTGCTGGAATGCGGAAGATGCAAGGCCAATTGGCGGAGCAAATGAAGTCGTTGGGCCAACGTCCCGGTCAACAGCCCGGCCAACAGCCCGGCGCCGCTCCAAAAGATGGACAAGGCCAAAAGCAACCGGGCGCTTCCGGGTCTGCAGGAGAGGGCGCGCAAAGGGCCGCATTGTTGGCCCAACAAGAGCGCCTGCGCCGGGAATTGGAGAAAATCATGGGCAATTCTCCAGGGGGAAAGGAAGCATCCGAGCTCATGAAGGAATTGGAGCGCCAGCTGGTGAAAAATGCCCCATTGGCTCAACTCCAACAAACCATTAAGCGGTTGGATATCAAACTATTAGAGCTAGAGCGCGCCGAGAAAAAGGAAGACGAAGACGAGAAACGCGAGTCCGAAGTGGCAAAAGACCGAATGGGCCAACAATTGTCCCTCCCCCCTGCCGTTCTCCAGCCCAAAACCCTTCCCCTTTACCGGGGTTGGCCTCTTTTTCAACCGGATTATACCCCAAAAAAATGAGTGTATTGTTTTTGGACGTTCCGATGGAATGGAGGGCAAGGGCTGCCCACTGGGAGTCTTGGTTGATCCTTGTAGCAAAGGGCGAGGGCAAGGCCATGGGGAACTTTTCGTTTCGATTTATGACCGACGAGGACTTGTTGGTTTTGAATAAATCGTTTCTGGACCACGACACTTATACCGACGTGATCACCTTTGACCGTAGTCGAAAGGGCCGTGTTTCGGCAGACGTTGCCATAAGCTGGGAACGTATTCTGGACAACGCCGTGCAGTTTTCCCGAACTGGGGGCGATGAAGTGGACCGCGTTTTGGTTCATGCGGTATTGCATACCTGTGGTTACGGAGACAAGAGTCCGGCCGAAGAATTGGAAATGCGCAGCCTGGAAGATCACTACCTACATTTGCGCCCTCATGAATTGTTACACGTGGAACAATGTTAGATAGCCGACCTTATGATGTGATTGTGGTGGGAGCGGGCCACGCCGGCTGCGAGGCCGCCGCTGCGGCTGCCCGATTGGGTTCTCGAACCCTTTTGGTCACCATGAACCTCCAAACAATTGGGCAAATGTCTTGCAACCCGGCAATGGGAGGCGTGGCGAAAGGCCAAATTGTGCGTGAGATTGACGCCTTGGGGGGCTTGAGCGCCATTGTCACAGACAAGACCGCCGTTCAGTTCCGCATGCTGAACCGATCCAAAGGACCGGCCATGTGGTCCCCCCGCGCCCAAAGCGATCGTTGGAGATTCGCGGAGGAATGGCGTCTGCAGCTCGAAGCCATGCCGAATTTGGATTTCCTGCAGGACATGGTGGTTGACCTGTCCGTGAAAGAAGGCAAGGTTACGGGCGTTGTTACTTCCATGGGTTTGTCTGTGGAAGGTTCGAGCGTAGTATTGACAAATGGTACGTTCTTGAACGGTATTATCCACATCGGCGAAAGGCAAATGGGCGGTGGTCGAGCGGGCGAAAAGTCTGCAACCGGGATTACCGAGCGCCTCGTTTCTTTGGGCTTTGAGTCGGGACGAATGAAGACCGGAACTCCGCCCCGAATAGATGGACGTTCTTTGGACTATTCCAAGTTTGAAGTGCAAGAGGGCGACGAGAACCCAAGCAAATTCTCTTATTCCAGCACGACCAAACCCCTTACCAAGCAGCGTCCATGCCACATTGCCTACACCAGCGAACAGGTTCATGATTTGCTGCGCGATGGCTTCGAGAAAAGTCCCATGTTCAATGGGACCATTCAGGGTACCGGCCCGCGGTATTGCCCCAGCATCGAAGACAAAATCAATCGCTTTGCGGACAAGGACAGGCATCAATTGTTTGTTGAGCCAGAAGGCTGGAACACCGTCGAAGTGTATGTGAATGGGTTTAGCACCAGTCTGCCGGAAGAGGTTCAAGTGCGTGCGCTACGTGCAATTCCGGGTTTCGAAACGGCTAAGTTTTTCCGACCAGGCTACGCCATTGAATACGACTACTTCCCTCCTACCCAGCTTTCCTTGAGTTTGGAGACCAAGTTGGTCGAGAACCTTTACTTCGCCGGCCAAATCAACGGCACCACCGGATACGAGGAAGCGGCCGCTCAGGGTTTGATGGCAGGCATCAATGCCCACCGCAAAGTCCACGGAGATAAGCCCGTGGTTTTGGGTCGCTCAGACGCCTACATCGGCGTTTTGATCGACGACTTGGTAACCAAGGGTACAGAAGAGCCGTACCGGATGTTTACGTCGCGCGCCGAGTACCGTTTGTTGCTCCGTCAAGACAATGCAGACATCCGTTTAACCCCATTGGGGCGCACGTGGGGCATGGTAGACGACGAGCGCTGGGACAGGTTGCAGGAGAAAGTGAGCCACAGCAAGAGCATCCGGGACACCTTGGACACAACGTCGGTTCAACCGGAAGCCATCAATGCGCTGTTGGAATCCAAGGGAACTTCAGGGGTTGCTACCAAAGTGCGTTTGGCCAATCTTTTGAGTCGTCCCCAGTTGGTTTTGGAGGACTTGCTTCCTTATGCCGCAATGAGCAGCACCGATTTGGCCGACGACGAAGCCCTTTTGGATGCAGAAATTGAACTCAAATACGCGGGCTACATTGCCAAAGAAATGGAGCATGTGGAGAAATTGAGCCGCTTGGAGAACACCCCCCTTCCTTCTCACTTGGATTACGCTTCGATGAAGGCACTCAGCCACGAAGCGCGTCAGAAATTGGCGACGCTTCGCCCGGAGACGGTTGGTCAGGCCTCCCGCGTGAGTGGAATTAGCCCTGCGGACATCTCGGTGTTGTTGGTTTTTCTTGGACGATAAAGAATGTTACACGTGGAACAAATTACCCTTTCCCACTGCTTGATTTGCGGCGGGGTCTCTGGAAAAGAGACGCCCATCAAAGACCACATGGTCAGCAAAGAAGTCTTTAACGTTCAACGTTGCTCGGGTTGTGGTTTTTGGTGGACCTCGCCGCGCCCTGCCCTATCGGAGATTGGCCGGTACTACGACAGCCCCGATTATCTGAGCCACCATGCGGGAAAGCGCACGTTCTTTTCGGTGGTGTACAACAGCATCCGGTGGTGGGCTGCAGGCGAGAAAGTCCAATCGGTTCAACGCCGGTTGAAGTCCAGTACAAAGGGAACCTGGTTGGATGTGGGGTGCGGTATTGGTGTTTTTTTGGAGCGTGCTCAAAGTCAAGGCTTCGCCGTTGAGGGGGTGGAGTTGAGCGATTCCGCCCGTGCCCAAGCGGAAGCCCGATTGGGAAAAAAGGTGGCTAAGTCGCTGGAGGAAACCACCGGCACCTACCAAGCCATTACGCTTTGGCACGTTCTGGAACACCTTCCCAACCCGGAAGAGACCCTGGTCGACCTCTGGAACAAAGCAGAACCCGGAGCAATCTTAGCCGTTGCTGTTCCGAATCCTTTGTCTTGGGATGCGCAGCATTACGGTACCGATTGGGCCGCATGGGATGTGCCTATCCATTTTTGGCATTTTACTCCAGCTTCCATGAAGACGTTGATGGAGCGCACGGGTTGGAAGACTTTGAAAACGCAACCGATGTGGGTGGATGCTTTTTATGTATCGCTTCTCAGCGAGTCCTTCCGTCACGGGAGGAAAAAATGGATTTCCGCGATTTGGAACGGCATAAAAAGCAATTGGAAGGGTAAATCCCCCGTTAACACCTCCAGCCTCGTCTATTGGGCCCAAAAAGAGGCGATTTAAGCCCAAATCCCCCCTCGCTGGTGGCGCACCCCTCCGAGCGCGAGAAAGTCCCGGAAAACAAAAGGTCGTAACATACTGAAAATCAGCCGTTTTTCTGGATAGAAGCGGTTGTTTGCAGGGCAAAGTCCATCAAAACGATTTTGGCATTGCCGTTGCGTGCAATATCGGACTCGGCTTCTTCCAATGCGATGCGGAGCTGTTCGAATTGGTGGGTTTGGATCAACTGAGCAAATCCGTTCATGGAAAAGGCCGTTCCGGTTAACGCAAAGGGGTCGCTGTGGGGCAAGTGGTGTTTGTTGGCGACAAGGGCGCTTAACGTTTCGAGGCTGAATTGGAAAAAGGCCTTTTGGCGTTCGCGGATCATACCGGCTACGGCTTCGGACCACGCATACAAATCAACGATGGACCGTCGGTAGGCACTGCGGAGCAGAAGCGCCAAGAGTTCGGCATTTTCGCGAAGGCTTTCGGGGTGGTGAACCAGGTGCAAGGCCATTCCCAGGGCGCCGCCGGATCCCATGGCCGCAAGCGTCGCTGTGGCTTCGGTTACTCCTTTTTGCTGCAGGTAGGAAACCAAGGCTTGCCGGGGAACGGGAGGGACAAAGAGGCGTTGGCATCGGCTGGCGATGGTAGGGAGTACCCCTTCTTCGTCGTGGCTGATCAGAAGTAAAACGGCGTCGCCCTCGGGTTCTTCGATGGTTTTGAGCAATTTATTGGCAAAGGAATCCGGCATTTTCTCCGGCATCCAAAGAATAAGGACTTTTTTTCCTCCTTGGTGGGGTTTGAGGGCCAGGGTGGTAAGCACCGACTTGGCCTCTTCGACGTAGAAGGTCGCTTGTTTGTTTTCTGCCCGGATAAATTCCATCCAGTGTTCAAAGACCGGGTAGGGATTTTCGGTTAGGAAAGAGCGCCAGTCGTTCAGGAAGTGGTCGGAAATAGGCGATTGGTTGTCGCCGTCGCGCTTGACAACGGGAAAAGAAAAGTGCAAGTCGGGATGGGCGAATTTGCCGGCCATGAGGCACGACGGGCATGTTCCGCACGCATCGTCCGGAGTGCCCTGCGGGCACAGCAACCGTTGGGCATACGCCAAGGCCAAGGGCAAGGCGGCAGACCCTTCCGCTCCCACCAGCAACTGGGCATGGGGAATACGGCCGTTTGCACCTTCGTGGAGCCAGGCGTGGCCTGGGGGAAGGCCAAAGGGAATGTCGGCAAATCGCATGGATGCGAAGTTAAGGCAGTACCTTTGAGCCATGCTTACGTTGGACCATTTTTCCTTTGCAGGGCAACGCGCTCTGATTCGTGTCGATTTCAATGTGCCTTTGACGGCCGACTTTCACGTGGCGGACGGAACGCGGATTGACGCGACCTTGGCTTCGTTGAAGAAAATTCTGCAGGACGGGGGTATGCCGGTCGTTATGTCGCACCTCGGAAGGCCCAAAGGCCCGTCGGACGCTCTGTCTTTGAAGCATTTGATCCCTTACATTGAGGAGAAATTGCAGATTTCTGTGGTTTTTGCACCCAATTGTGTAGGACCGGAAGCGTCTGCACTGACGGCCGTTTGCAAGCCAAATACCCTGATTCTCTTGGAGAATTTGCGTTTTCATCCCGAAGAAGAAGCGGGAGATGCCGCATTTGCACAAGCCCTTGCAGTTCACGGAGATCTGTACGTAAACGATGCCTTTGGAACGGCCCACCGGGCCCATGCGAGCACCGCGGTGATAGCGCAGTTTTTCCCTAAAAAATGCTGCTTTGGATACGTGATGGCCCGCGAAATCGAAAACGTGGACAAGGTGCTGAACGGAGGCCAAAAGCCGGTTACGGCCGTGGTTGGCGGTTCCAAAGTGTCTTCTAAAATCGACATTTTGCGCCAATTGATGCAGCGCGTAGACCATTTGGTAATTGGCGGGGGCATGGCGTTCACGTTTATTCGCGCCCAGGGCGGATCCATCGGAAACAGCTTGGTGGAAGAAGATAAGTTGGATTTGGCGCTGTCGTTGTTGGACGAGGCCAAAGCCCGCGGGGTGCAAATGCATTTGCCCATTGACGTAGTGTGCGCAGACCGTTTTGCCGCCGATGCAGCGACCCTGACCACACCGGCCGACCTCATTCCAGACGGTTGGATAGGGCTGGACGTGGGTCCGGAGTCTTTGGAGGCGTTTGGAAAGGTGATCGACGCTTCGGCCACACTGCTTTGGAACGGTCCCATGGGGGTTTTTGAGTTGGAACCCTTTTCCCACGGGACGCGAATCTTGGGCGAGCGCATTGCTGCCCGCACCGAAGAAGGTAAGCTTTTCTCGCTGGTTGGCGGGGGAGACAGCGTGGCCGCTGTCAATCAATTCGGTTTGGCGTCTCGGGTGAGTTACGTCAGTACAGGCGGCGGCGCCATGCTGGAGTATTTGGAAGGCCGCGTTTTGCCCGGAATTGACGCGGTTCTAAAGGCGGAAGCCTGAGCAATTAGCCCAAAACGACGGCAAGAACACGTGCACGGGGAATGCCGCCCAGGTGGCCGGTACTATCCCTGTATCCAGCGGGCAGATTCGGAGGCAATCCAGGCTCCGGCCCGGCAGAATTTACCGTATAAGTAGCTGTCTGACAATGTTTTGTCCTCTACTATGGGGAACAGTTGAAACAGCGAGTCGGCGTAATGCGTCAAAACCGCAGCGAGCAAAAAGTACTTCACCGCGCCCAGGAATCCCCCCACAGCCCGGTTGGCCCAGCCCATCCAAACCCATTTTAAGGCCACTGTAAGCGCTTTTCCAAGCAAAATAACGACCACCATCACTCCCACAAAAAGCAACAAGAAGGCCGCCGCCTGAGCCCCCTTGGGCCCCGCGTCAAATACGACCTGCAACCAGGCGGCCAAGTCGCTTTTGAACCACCGCGCAGCGAAAATGCCTAAAACAATGCCCACCAATCCCGACCATTCGTTGACGGCACCGCCCCAAAGGCCTTTTCCGACGCCATACAGGATAGGGGCCATTAAAATCCAGTCCAAAATTCCCATCCGTTAAAGGTACATTTGAATTGTGGAAGAGTTAAAAGCCAAATGGGAGCGCGTGGTAGAAGTAGCTACGGCGCGTTTTTCGCCCGGAGACCCCTTGGATGTTGATTCCTTGGTCTTCATTGTGGGACTTCAGGAAGTCAATCAGCCGCATCAAAAATGGTCCAAAGAGGCCAAATTGGACCTGATGCATGTCGGTATTTGCCGGTTGTTGGAGCCGTTGGGGTATTACCGTTTGGAAGGCCGGGATGCAGACGGTTGGCCGCATTACGCATTGGTGGAGGCCTTGCCCCACCTCAAAGCCGGACAGCAATCGCTGCTGATGAAAGAAGCGTTGGTCGGTTACTTTGAGGAGAACGGCTGGATCGATTGAGTCCATCGCGCAACCGATTTGCGCACGTTTGGGCACAAAAAAACCCGCCAGAGCGGGTTTGTAAGGAGCAACGAAGCGTTTAGCACCCGGAAGCACCGCCGGAATACGGAAGAACCACCACTTTAAGTTCCACCACGCTGTCTGCAATGAGTTTGACAAATCCACATCCTTCAACCAAGGGTGGATTTCCGCCTTTGGACGCTTTCACCTGAAGGACAGCCTCATAAGGGTAGGTGTGGATACCGGTTTCCCCAAAGACGTTGGTGGTGTCGTTGAAGTCGGGAATGGCGTTCACGACCGGAGCGGTGGCACGAACCACGGCATTTTGAATGCGAATGCCGTCCTCATTGACCACTACAATGCGGAAGGAGTAAACGGGCAATTCTTTTTTGCAAGAACCTGCGCTCAAGAGCACCAGCGCCAAGCCGACGAAGGTAAAGAAGGACTTTTTCATGGGGCACAACCGTTGTCAAGTACGCCGTAAGGTTTTAAAATAACGACGACCTCTTTGTTAATTCCGGGCTCAAAATAGACATACGAACAGCCTTTCCAGCCGCCTTTTCCACATTCAATATCGAAGAAAGCCGGCAGGTCGTGCCGGAAAATGGCTTCGCCCGAAGGTTCCGAGTACCGGTAGCGATTGACCACGGATGATCCCCCGTTTACAGGGGCATACAACCGTACCAACGCATTTTGAATGGGAATGCTGTCTGCATTCATAACGCGCACCTTGATTTCCCCAAATTCACGCGGTTGCTCGTAGCAACCCGTTAGAAACAAGGGAAGGGCGATGAGGGCCACAAGGGCACTCCAGGAGGGAATACGAAGGCGCATGGTTTTCGTTACTTTTGCAAGCTAGGCAAGGAACAAATATAATGAAAGAAGCCATTGAGGCGCATCTGCGCCAAGTAGAGGACTTTGTGCCGGCGGACGCCGCCGCGTTAGAGGCCTTCCGCGTTGCGTATTTGGGAAAAAAGGGACACGTAACCGGGTACTTTTCGGACTTTAAATCGGTTCCTGCAGAGGAGAAAAAGCAATTTGGGCAGTGGGTAAATACCCTAAAGCAAGCGGTTGAGGACAAATTGGAACGCTACCGCGAGCAATTTTCTTCTCAATCGCAGCGCACCGGAGAGGACGTTACCCGTCCCGCGGTGGACTTCACCCCCGGGGCTTTTCATCCCATCACCCTGGTTCGAAACGAGATTGTGCGCATTCTGGAACGGATGGGTTTTGCCGTGGCCGAGGGTCCGGAAATGGAGGACGACTGGCACAATTTCAGCGCCCTCAACTTCCCCGAAGACCATCCGGCCCGGGACATGCAGGACACCTTCTTTTTGGCGCGCCATCCCGACTGGGCCCTCCGCACCCACACGTCCAGCATTCAGGTGCGCTCCATGGCTCACCAGGAACCGCCCATTCGCATCATTGCTCCCGGTCGGGTATTCCGCAATGAGGCCATTTCGTCGCGTTCCCACTGCGTTTTTCATCAGATCGAGGGACTTTATATCGACAAGAACGTCTCTTTTGCGGACTTGAAACAGACGTTGCTGGAGTTTGCACGTGCTTTCTTTGGAGAAAAAACCCAAATACGGCTGCGCCCTTCCTACTTTCCGTTTACCGAACCTTCAGCCGAGGTGGATATTTGGTGGGGCTTGGAAAACGAGGTGGACTACCGCATGACCAAGGGAACCGGCTGGTTGGAAATTATGGGGTGCGGCATGGTAGATCCCGCTGTTTTGGAATCCAGTGGCATTGATTCCGAGGTGTATTCCGGTTTTGCTTTTGGCATGGGCATAGAGCGAATTGCCATGCAGCGTTTCCAGATTCCGGACATTCGCGCCTTCTACGAGAACGATACGCGCTTTTTGCGGGCTTTTCAGGGCGCGTTGTAATCACGGCGCCCAAGCAACAAAAAACGCGCCCCACGGGGCGCGTTTTGCGTTTTAAACGGCTGCGGGGACTATTCCACCACCGAAATTTTCATCATATTGGTGGTTCCGCGTGCCGCAATGGGCATGGACGCCACCGTGATGACGGTTTCACCGCGTTGGATGTACTCCTTCTCCCGGAGAATTTGCAAAACGTCTTCAAACGTTTGGTCGGTGCTGACCATGCCGTCGTAGAAAAACCCTCGAACGCCCCAAAACAAATTCAGTTTGTTCAAAATTTGGCGGTTGGAGGTGAACACACAGATGCTGGATGCCGGGCGGTGGGCAGAGATTTTCTGAGCCGTATAACCGGAATACGTCATGGTTACAATGGCCGTGGCGTTGATCATGTCCGCGGTTTTGGATGCTTGGTAGCAGACAGTGTCTGTCAAGAACCGCTCGGAATCACGGGCAGGCGGGTTTTCGGTCACCTTGAGCAACCGGGAAGCTTCTACGTTGCGGATGATCCGGGCCATGGCCTGCACCACTTCCACGGGGTATTTGCCTACGGACGTTTCTCCACTGAGCATAACGGCATCCGCGCCGTCCAAAACGGAATTGGCCACATCGTTGACTTCGGCCCGGGTAGGCGTCATCTGGTCGATCATGGTTTCCATCATTTGGGTGGCCACAATCACAGGCTTGCTCAGGGCAATGGCTTTTTGGGCCAACATTTTCTGGATCAAAGGGACCGATTCCATGGGAACCTCAACCCCCAAATCGCCCCGGGCCACCATGATGGCATCCGTAGCAGCTAGAATGCGGTCGCAGTCCGCCACCGCTTCGGGCTTCTCCATTTTAGCGACAATGCCTGCATTGCTTTTGCGGCCGTCTATGATTTTGCGCAGCTCGCGGATGTCCTCGGCGTTGCGCACAAAACTCAGTCCAATCCATTCCACGTCCTCGTCCAAGGCCACGTGCAAATCCACGATGTCTTTTTCCGTCAAACACGGCAAAGACACGTGGGTATTGGGGAGGTTGACGCCTTTTTTGCTTTTCAGAGGTCCGCCTTGAACCACTTCTGCTACCACTTCGTCCACGCCGTTGGTGGAGACCACTTGCATCATCAACTTGCCGTCGTCCAGCAAAATGCGCTCACCGGCTTTGACGTCTTTGGGGAAGTCTTGGTAGGTCATGTAGACCCGTTCCTTGGTGCCTTCGCATTTGTGGTTGGTGAATACCACGCGGTCACCCGGCGCCACAACGGCCCCTTCTTCGACCACACCCACGCGGAGCTTGGGTCCTTGGAGATCCGCCAAGATGGCAGCGGTCATGTTGTTGTCTTCTAACACCTTGCGGATTCGGCGAATCAACAAGCGGTGTTCTTCGGGGTCGCCGTGCGAGAAGTTGACGCGGAATACATTGACTCCGGCCCACAACAGCTCCAACAATTTCTCGTCCGAGCTCGAAGCGGGCCCCAGGGTGGCTACAATTTTAGTGCGTTTCATGGGGAGGGGATGAATCCAATTCGAGGGCGAGCTTTCGCAAAAGGGTTGGCGGTAAAGGTACGGGTTTCCCCGCGGTTGAAAGCGCTTGGAGCACGTGATTTGGCTGGGAAGGAGCGGGGTGCGCGATGACCATCCAATCCAACACCGGTTTGCTTACCAGCGGACGAGTGGCCGCGGGAGTTTCGTTGTCAAATAAGGATCCAGAAATGGCGGGCATTTCTACCCATTCCCCGTGCTCCGGTTGGTTCACAAGGACCGTCCAGCGGCATCCCCGCTCGGGGTCCCAACAGCTGTACTCGGCGTGCCATGTTCGTACGCCGTTGTGCAGGATTTCCCGGTCTTTGGGAAGGCGAGCCAATGCGATGTTCAAAGCGGAATTCCAGCGGTATACCGCCGTATAATCCGGAACTGGCCCGGTCATGCCGGTCAACCAAGGGAGGTCTTCTTCTTCCTCAACGTCGAGCACGTACCGGTTGCTCACTGGTTCTGATTTTTAGCTGTTTGCAAGCCCGACGCGCTGCGTCTTCTTCGGCCTTTTTCTTGGATGGCCCGGTCCCTTCGCACAATTTTTCGTCGTCCAGGAAGATGGCCATTTTGAACTGCATCTTGTGGTTTTGGCCGGTCGATTCTTCCAAAACAAAGCGGAAGTTTCGCTTGTGGCGCTGCACCCATTCGATCCAAACGCTTTTGTAGCTGATCACTTGGCGTTCTACAGCTCCCATGTTGATAAAGGCATCCACCAGACGTCGTTCCACGAAGCGACGGGTGCCGTCCATGCCTTGGTCCAGGTAAATCGCCCCGATTAGGGCTTCCAGTGTGTTTCCGGGCAGCGAAGAACCGGGTTGCTGGTGCCGCCCTCCCCCTTGTCCGGGGTCTACGTAGTCGGTGAGATGCAGTTGTTTGGCAATGGCGTTCAAGGCCGATCGGCTCACCACTTTGCTGCGCATGTTGGTGAGGTAGCCCTCGTCGCCGTCGGGGTATTTGCGGTACAAAAATTCCGCCATCAACGTTCCCAGTACGGCATCGCCCAAAAACTCCAAGCGCTCAAAGAATTTGCTCGCGTCTCGGGGATGGTATCCCGGCGTTTTCCGACGGAAGGCAAGCGTATAGAGGTGCTTTTGCTTGGGGGTGAATCCCACCATTTTACGAATGGCACGCAAGAAGACGACCTCTCCCGTTGAAGGAGAGAGCCACAAGCGCAAGCGGTGAATCATCGGAATTATTCCTCGTACTTCTTGAACAACACCGAAGCGTTGTGGCCGCCAAAACCGAAGGTGTTGCTGCACGCAGCGCGCACGGTGCGGTACTGGGGCTTACCGTACGTCATGTTCAGCTTCTGGTCGATTTCGGGATCGTCCGTGAAGTGGTTGATCGTCGGGGGGCAAACATCGTGGTAAACAGAGAGTACGGCGACAGCTGCTTCTGCTGCTCCTGCGGCACCCAACAAGTGACCGGTCATGGACTTGGTCGAACTGATGTTGAGGTCGTAGGCATGGGCACCAAAAACGTTCTGGATGGCCTTGATTTCCGCTACATCTCCCAAGGGAGTGGAAGTGCCGTGGACGTTGATGTAGTCCACTTCGTCGGGACGCATTCCGGCATCCTCCAACATATTTTTCATGACGTTGGTGGCGCCCAGTCCTTCGGGGTGGGGCGCGGTCATGTGGTAGGCATCGGCAGAAAGCCCGCCGCCTACGAATTCGGCGTAAATTTTTGCTCCGCGCGCCTTGGCGTGCTCCAATTCTTCGAGAATTAGGCAAGCAGCCCCTTCTCCCAGAACAAAACCGTCGCGGTCTTTGTCGAAGGGACGAGAGGCCGTTTCCGGACTGTCGTTCCGGGTGGACAGCGCGTGCATGGCATTGAAACCGCCAATTCCCCCGGGGGAAACGGCTGCTTCGGAACCTCCTGAAACAATGACGTCGGCTTTGCCCAAACGGATGTACATCAGGGCGTCAATCAGCGCATTGGTCGATGAAGCGCAGGCAGAAACGGTCGTAAAGTTTACACCGCGCAGCCCGTATTTCATCGAAATATGACCGCCGGTGATATCGGCAATCATTTTGGGAATGAAAAAGGGATTGAACCGGGGCGTACCATCGCCCCGGCCATAATCCACACATTCATTCAAAAAGGTGTCTAGCCCGCCGATTCCGGAACCCCAAATCACCCCTACGCGGTCCAAGTTGATTTTCTCCACATCCAAACCGGAGTCGGTCATGGCCTCGTCGGCCGCGACCAGACCCAGCTGGGTGCATCGGTCCATTTTCCGCGCTTCTTTGCGGTCAATGAAATCCGTCGGTTCAAATCCTTTGACTTCGCAAGCGAATTTGGTTTTGAATTTTTCCGGGTCAAACAGGGTAATGGGGCCCGCACCGCTGCGTCCTTCCAACAGGCCTTGCCAGAAGGCAGGCGCTGTGTTTCCCACTGGCGTCAAGGCGCCAATGCCCGTTACTACAACCCTTTTTAACGTCATAAACGTTTAGAATTCAATTACTTGTTGTTCTCGATGAACGTAATAGCGTCGCCAACCGTAGCGATGTTCTCCGCTTGGTCGTCTGGGATTTGGATGTCGAATTCTTTTTCGAATTCCATGATCAACTCAACGGTATCCAAAGAGTCGGCGCCTAGGTCTTGCGTGAAGGATGCTTCATGGGTTACTTCAGCTTCGGTAACACCAAGCTTATCAACAATGATGGCTTTCACACGGGATGCAATGTCGGACATGCTTTCCAGTTTTTTAAAATTAGTGGAGCAAAGGAAAGAAATCTGATCCAACCGCACAAACCGGTTGCGTGAGCAAAACGTATCTTTGACGGCACAAAATATCCTTGAAACCCTTGAAGAAACTAGGAATATTGGCCTCTGGGTCTGGAAGCAACGCGCAGCGCGTATGGCAGTATTTTTCTTCTTCCAAGGAGTTTGAGGTGTCCCTAGTGGCCACAAACCGAGCAACGGCGGGTGTTGTGGACCGCGCGTCCCTGGACAAAGTGCCTTGCCTTGTTTTCTCGCCTACGCCGGAGGGTTTTGCAGACGTACTGCAGACTTTTCAGGAAAAGGGGGTGGAAGCCGTTTTTTTGGCCGGCTTTTTGAAACCGCTTCCAAACACCTGGATTCAGGCCTTTCCCCATCGGGTTTGGAACTTGCACCCCAGCCTTTTGCCGTTGTTTGGCGGGGCCGGAATGTACGGCATGCATGTTCACCGGGCGGTTGTTTCAGCAGGGGCCACTCAAACGGGGATCACCTTGCACGAGGTAAGCGAGCAGTACGACGAAGGCCCCATTTGTTTTCAAGCCACGGTTCCAGTGGGACCCCGGGACACCCCCGAAGAGGTGGCAGCCAAAATCCACGCGCTGGAAGAAGCCCATGTTCCTTTTGAACTGGAGCGGCTACTGCGCCAAACGTTTGCTTAACTCCATGGACGCAGTCGAGATTTACACCGACGGTTCGTCCCGCGGGAATCCCGGCCCTGGAGGTTACGGGGTCGTGCTGAAATTTGGCGACCTGCAGCGGGAATTGTCCGAAGGATTTCTGCGTACGACCAACAACCGCATGGAGTTGATGGCCGTCATTGTGGGCCTAGAGACCTTGAAACGACCATGCCGGGTTTTGGTGGTGAGCGATTCCAAATACGTAGTCGACTCCGTTGAGAAACGGTGGATCGACGGGTGGATTCGCAAGCACTGGAAAGACGTGAAAAACCCCGACTTGTGGCAGCGGTATTTGCTTGCAGCCAAGCCCCACACGGTGAAATTTCATTGGGTAAAAGGACACGCCACCCACGTGCTCAACAACCGGTGCGATGCACTGGCGACGCAAGCTGCCCTCAAGGGCCCTCACCGCGAGGATGCTGGAATGGGCGGGGATCCCAAATTGCTCTAAAAACCGTTTTCGGTCAGCCAGTCGGCAATTTTCCGGTCGTTGGAAAGGCGCGGAAGCTTGTTTTGCCCACCCAGCTTGCCCATGGATTTCATGTAGGCTTGGAAGGCATCCGCCGGCACGGGCCGAACCACGGCAGGGCGCAAGATCCCTCCCGAAACCAAGTCTTTGTAGTAGGTGTTTTTGGTGCACAAAGCGGCGTCCAACGACAAAGAGAAGCGCTGCAAATCGCTAGGTTCTTGGTCAAATGCGATGGACCATTCGTGGTAGGGCAAACCTCCTTCGGTAGGAGCCACTTGGGGGGCAACGGTAAATTCGCGAACCACACACGGCTCGGCGGCTACGGCGGCTTCCAAGGCCGCTTCAACCTCGCTGCCGATGACGTGCTCTCCAAAGGCACTGATAAAGTGTTTGATGCGCCCCGTCACGTGAATGCGGTACGGGTTCAATTCCACAAAGGCGATGGTGTCTCCAATGGAATATCCCCACAATCCCGCGTTCGTGTGCATAATCAGGGCATAGTTCACTCCCACTTCCACTTCCGCAAGGGTCAACCGCGGTGGGTTGGGCTCAAAATACCGATCGGCGGGGATGAACTCGTAAAAAATGCCATTGTCTACCAAGAGCAACAATCCGGGTTGGTCGTATCGGTCTTGGTAGGCAATAAATCCTTCCGAAGCAGGATACGGGTCGATTCGGGTGAGCGGTCCGCCAAACAACTGTTCAAACCGAGCGCGGTAGGGCTCAAAGGCAACCCCTCCTGCGATGTACAGTTTGAACTGTGGAAAAAGTTCCTGGATCGATGTTTTTCCGGACTTTTCCAGCAGGCGCTCAAAATACATTTGGACCCACGGCGGGATTCCCCCCAAGGCCCGCAAATCTTGCCCGATTGTTTCGTCGCAAATTCGGTCCACCTTGGCCTCCCAGTCATCCATGCAGTTGGTTTCCCAGCTGGGGAGTCGGTTGTTTTGCAGGTAAGCAGGCACGTAGTGGGCGGAGATGCCACTCAATCGCCCTACTTGGATGCCGTTTTTTTCCGTCAGTTCGGGGCTGCCTTGCAAAAACATCAATTTGCCATTCACCAACGACGCGTCACCGCTTCGGTGGATGTAGGCCAACAGCATGTCTCGGGCAGCGCGGATATGGCCGGGCATGGATTCCTTGCTGAGTGGGATGTACTTGGTCCCGCTCGTAGTGCCCGATGTTTTGGCAAAATAGAGCGGTTTTCCAGGCCACAATACGTCGGGCTCGCCCTCCACCACCCGGTCGATGTAAGACCGAATGCCTTCGTAGTCTACTACCGGGACGCGTGCTTGGAAATCCGCAATGGTTTGAATGGAGGCAAAATCGTGGTCCTTGCCAAAAGCCGTGCGCGCGGCCTTTTGGACCAGCATCTTCAGAACGCGATCTTGCGCCTCTACGGGTCGCTCAATCCACTTTTGATTTTTTCGGTGGACGAACGACGCAAAGCGTTTGGCGGCCCATTCTTTCAGTGTCATCGAATCGCGCTTTTTAGGGAAGGTAGACAGAAGGATTTACGGGTTGCCCCCTCAGCCACAATTCGAAGTGGACAGACGGAACTTTTTCTTGCAGGCCTTTCCCGCTGATGGCTATGGCTTCTCCCGCGCGAACCTTAGCCCCCCGGCGTTTCAATACCTGGGCATTTTGACCGTAGAAAGTCAATGCATTTTGGGCGTGTTGCACCCAAAGAAAATGGCCCCATTCCGGGCTCCAGTCGGATTGGATGACGGTGCCGTCCAGGGCACATTTGACCGTAGTGCCTTCGGGAACAGACCAATCGATGCCGAGGTGTCCGGTGGTAGGCGCGTAGGATTGGAGCACGGAACCGGTAACCGGGGCAATAAATCCACCCAAGACCTGAACCGACGGTTTTGTGGTGAGCCGGTATCGGTCTATTTTTTCCTGCTGTTTTCGGAAGGTTTTTTCCGAAGTACCGGGAAGTAATTTATCCGGATCTGCGGCGGCGGTGGGCGCTTGGGGAGCGATGCTGTCGGAAAATGGTTTATTGGACATAATCCGCTGAATGGTCAACCACTTGACTTCGTGAAACGCGACCACACTCTCCAACGAGTCGATTTGGGTGGTAAGGCGCAAAGCATCGCGCCGAAGCTGGGTAGAGGCATAACCCGGGACATATTCCCTAAGCGGGGTGTAAGCAATTAACAAAATGGTCAGGGAAACCAAGCCCACAATGGACGACCCCACCGCCAAGAATACATTGAACCCCGAAAGGGTAAACGAGAATCGTTCGGCAAAGGTGTGGGTATCCACCAGTACCACGCGGTACTTGTGAAGCAGTTCTTTTTTTAGATTGTGCCAGTACTTTTTTGCCACAGAACAAATATAGACATCCCCGCAGGGGCATTTAAAATAACTTTGCAGCGCGATGCGTTACATCTGTGCCATGAGAATTTTACCCGCTGGACTTTTGGTCCTTGTCCTTTTGGGCATTGGCTGCAGCAGGTCTGTGGACAAGGTGCCCAACCGATTGTACCACCGCACAACAGCGCAGTTCAATGTGCTATTCAATGGCCGCGAGGCCCTTTTAGAGGCGCAGCGGCAAGCAGAGAAAAACCACAAGGACGCGGTGGACGAGTGGTTGCCGGTGTATCCGGGACGAACCAAGGCGGCTCAGCAGGCCATGGAAACCGCGGCCAGAAGGGCCATCGAAAAAGCGGGAAAGGCCATCAAAGAACACAGCATGATGGTGGGAGGTCGCCAGAAAAACACGGCCGTTTTTGAGGCGTATTTGTTGATGGGGGATGCCTACGGCGCTTCGGGTCAACCGTACAAAGCCATGGAAGCGTACGGGCAGGTGTTGCGCAATGCGTCCAAATCCAAAGCCGCACAAAAAGCCAAATGGGCCACAGCCCGGCTGTATGCCGAACAAGGGAACGCCATGGCGGCCGCCAATTTGCTTGAAGAGTTGGAACGCGATCCCGAATTGATCCGCCCACTCAAACCCCATGTTCACGCCGTTTGGTCCATGGTTCATCTCAAAGAAAAGCGCTTGGATGAGGCAGTAGAAGCACTACTCAAGGCGGCCGAGGGAGTGTCGCCAGCGACAAGCGCCCGTTGGTACTTTTTGGCGGGTCAGCTTGCCCAAAAAAACGAGGATTTGGACCAAGCATCCCGAGCGTACCGCAAGTGCGCGCGCGGGACCCCGGAGGAATATACCTTGGTCGTTGAGGCCACTTTGCGTGCCGCAATGTTGGAGTCAGGGGGTCTTTCAGAGGCCAAGCGAATTGCCTCTTTGAAGAAACTGGCCAAAGAAAATAAAAACGCCCAATACCGGGGGCAGGTTTATTACGCGATTGCTCAAATTTACTTGCAAGCCGGGAAGCGGGATCAGGCCTATGAAGCTTTCGGTCAAAGTGTCTCCATGAGCACCGCCCAGCCGGAACAAAAAGGGCTTTCGCATGCCGCCCGGGGTCAAATGTATTTCGAGGACAAAGCGTATCCCAAGGCGCAATTGGATGTAGATTCTGCCGTCCAGCTCTTGCCGGAAGGACACCGATTGAAGACGGAATGGGCCAAGAGAAGAACGGCCTTAAATCGATTGGTGGCAGAACTCAACTATGCCGAACTGCAAGACAGTTTGCTTCGGTTGTCGGAATGGTCCAATACCGAGCTTCAAGCCTTTTTTACCCAATACGTAGGGCAATTGCGGCTAGCCGACGCCAAAAGCCTAGAACAAAAGAGAAAAGCCGACGAAATAGCCCGGATGAATGCAGAGCGGGGCGCATTGTTGGCCGACGCAGGACCCACTGCCGGAGGGGGCGGCAACGCCTGGCTTTTTTACAATCCGCAGATTCGCGCGGCCTCGTTGGCTACGTTTACGCGCCAGTGGGGCGACCGACCTGACGCAGACAATTGGAAGTGGAAATCGGCTTCGTCGGGATTTGCCGACAACGGGGGCGAATCTTCCGAGTCGGAAGAGGGCCTGGCAAGCAACGAACCTACGGGAGAAGAGCGATACAACGCCGAGGCCTACCTCTCACAGGTTCCGAAAACAGAAGCCAGCAAAGACACCGTCCGGTCCCAGTTGCGAAAAAGCAAAGTCCGGTTGGGCGCCATTTACCGCGACGAAGTGGGCGATTTAGAAGAAGCCATTGCCGTCTATCAAAACTGGGTGACCACCTACGGCCAAAAGGGGCACCCCGAAGAGCCCTTGGTGTGGTTTGCATTGCACCGGATGTATGCCCAAAACAAACAACCCCTGCGCTCGGAGGAGGCAAAGAATACCTTGGTGCAACGTTTCCCAACCCATCCGGTTGCCCGCATGGCCCTCGGAGAAAAGGTCGACCCCGTAGAACAAGAAGATCCCTCGGTGGTGGCTTATCAAAAAGCACTGGAAGCTTTTGTGGCAGGAAATGCCCAAGAAGCCCTGCGGTTGATGCCCCAAACAAAGGCACTGGGAGCAAAGACAGCGCTTCTCAATGCCTTGTGCGTAGGTAAGATAGAAGGGGAAAAGGCGTATATTTCGGCACTGAAAACGGTGGTAACCTCCCACCCAAACACCCCCGAAGCGGCTCAGGCCGAAAACTATTTAATGGCACTGGGGGAGTCCTCCAAGTAAGCTCTATTCAGTCAAAAAATTCGTAAGAACATGGCATTGATGAACCCAAAATCAGCATCGGACACTCCTCAAATCAGCAACCGGATCCTTCCCGGAACGGATGTAGTGGGTGATATTCAATCGACGGGCGATGTCCGCGTGGATGGCCGAATCAAGGGAAATCTCAAGTTGGCCGGCAAACTGGTCATTGGGGAAAAAGGCTGGGTGGAAGGCGAAGTCCACTGCGTAGAGGCTACGGTTGGCGGAGCATTTAAAGGCAAAATGCACGTCAAAGGATTGTTAACCCTGCAGGCGACCTCCAAAGTGCAAGCGGACGTGGTCACGGGAAAGCTGGCCGTAGAGCCCGGAGCAGAATTTGCGGGCCAGTGTGCCATGACCTCCGTGGTTCGTGCGCTTTCCGATACGGAATCCCCCGCTCCAACTCCCGTTGCAGCAACCGAAAAGCGCGCTATTTGAACCCTTTCATGCGGTTCATGGGAGCCGCGTTTCAGATGGCGGCGGTAATTGGCCTGTTCGCTTGGGCGGGCATTTGGGCCGATGAAAACTGGAATTGGGCCCCTTGGGGAACCGTTGGACTCACCCTTCTCGGCGTAGTTCTGGCCATGGTCTGGATGATCAAACAAATTCAATCGACCCGATGAAGTACCTCTACGCCTTGTATCCGCTGACAGCGGTCCTCCATTTTTTGCTTTCCACCGGAATGGGCAAAACCTATTTTTGGCTGGGCGACGTGTACCTCCTCGTAATGGGCATGGGGCTGGTCTGGATTACCGACCGCTTTTGGCAGACCGAACCCGACAAGGCTGGAATGGTGTATATGTCCTTGTCCTTGGTTCGCATGTTGCTGGGCCTGGGAGTGGTCGTATTGCCATTAGCGATGAAGCAGCCCGAAGGATACCGCACCGATGCGTTGGTCTTTGTGGGGCTCTTTGTAGCCCAGATTGCGGTGGAAACGGGGATGTTGGTGCGCCTTCTGAAAAGCAGGTAGGAAATCTCCCAATTTGTGCGTAATTTTGCCGCGCATTTAGAACGGCGCATGATCAAGATCAAAACCCTTGGATTTATTGCTTTAACCTTCCTAGCAACAGCAGGAAGTGCTTCGGCATCGGCGCACGCTGAGGCAGCTCATGCCGCAGCACCCGCTGCTTCGGAGTCGAAATTCGACCCCACGGAAATGATCATGCACCACATCAAGGATGCCCACAGCTGGCATCTCTTCGACTGGAACGGTCACGCGGTAAGCATTGATTTGCCAGTTATTCTTTGGACCGACCACGGTTTGATTTCGTTCTCCAGTGCGGAGTTTCACCACGATGTGGATGGAAAGGTAGTCGTTGAGAGAAACGGGATGGCCTTTGTGAATCACCACGAAAAGATCCATTTTGCAGGCGACGAGCACCACGGTACGTTGATCGACCTGTCCATCACCAAGAACGTTGTTTCGCTGTTGGTGGTTGCTGTTCTCTTGCTCTTGATCTTTGTTTCTGCAGCACGCCACTACGCCAAGGTGGGATCCAACAAGGCGCCCTCAGGGTTGGCCGGTTTTGTGGAGCCCTTGGTCCTGTTTGTGCGCGACGAAATTGCCCGGGTGTACATTCCCTCAAAGCACGTAGACCGGTTCACCCCGTATTTGCTCACCTTGTTTTTCTTTATTTGGGTGAATAACTTGTTGGGCTTGGTTCCCTTCTTCCCGGGTGGTGCCAACGTAACAGGAAACATTGCCGTCACCTTGGTGTTGGCTGTATTGACCTTTATCTTGACCAATCTGAATGGCACCAAAGATTATTGGGCGCACATTTTTTGGATGCCCGGCGTTCCGGTTGCCTTGCGTCCCTTGTTGGCCGTTGTCGAATTCATTGGTCTTTTCACCAAGCCTTTCTCATTGATGATTCGATTGTTTGCCAACATCTCGGCAGGTCACATCATTGTATTGAGTTTGGTTTCTTTGGTCTTCATTTTGGAAACGGTGTGGGTGTCTCCTGCTTCTATCCTTTTGTCTTTGTTTATCTCTTCGTTGGAATTGTTGGTGGCGGCCCTCCAGGCCTTTGTGTTCACCACGCTGTCTGCCCTCTACATTGGCACAGCGTTGGAAGACCACAGCCACGGCCACGATTCCAGCCACGAGGCTGCACATTAACGTTTTTCTTTCACTTGTTTCATTCTAAAAATCACAATCATGACTGGTAGTATCGCTGCAATTGGAGCTGGACTCGCTGTATTGGGTGTTGGTCTTGGCATTGGCCGCATCGGTGGCTCTGCTATGGAAGGCATCGCTCGCCAACCAGAAGCTTCTGGCAAGATTCAAACCGCCATGCTGATTTCCGCCGCCTTTATCGAAGGTGCTGGTTTGTTCGGCATCGTCGTTTCGTTCTTGAAGTAATTCGAGACCTCGTATAGCCCTGCCTGCGGTCCGAAAGGGCCGCAGGCTTGTGGCTATGAATCTATTCCAAACCGTTCAAATTTTCGAACATGGATTTAGTTACCCCCGGCCTTGGTCTCATTTTTTGGACCACGCTGACCTTTTTGATTTTGGTAGTGCTGTTGCGCTCTTTGGCATGGAAGCCCATTTTGGGCGCCGTGAAAGAGCGGGAAGCCTCCATCGACAATGCCCTGAAGGCGGCCCATGCGGCACGTGCGGAAATGGCGGCATTGCACTCCAGCAACGAGCAACTTTTGAAAGAAGCCCGCGAAGAGCGTGAGCGCATTTTGAAAGAGGCCCGTGAAATCCGTGAAAAGACGGTTTCAGATGCGAAAGCCACCGCTTCTGCGGAAGCTTCGCGCGTTTTGGAAATCGCCCGGGAGCAGATTCACATGGAAAAAATGGCAGCCATGACGGAAGTCAAAAACCAAGTGGCGCAGCTGGCCGTGGAAATGTCCGAGCGCATTTTGCGCGCTGAGCTGGGAGATGCTAAGGCCCACAAGGCCATGGTCGACCGTGCACTGGAAGACGTTAAATTGAATTAATTCACGGACCATGAGCACGTTGCGCGCATCCAATCGGTATGCAAAGGCCCTGCTGGACTTGGCCAAAGAAAAAGGCGTCTTGGAAGCCGTCATGGCCGATGTGACGTTCTTGTTGTCTGTGGAGAAAGAAAGTTCCGAGTTCCGCATGCTTTTGAAGAGTCCGGTCATCAAGCCGCTTCAGAAGATTGAAGCATTTCGCAATGCGTTTGCGGATCAGGTTAGCCCGTTGACGATTTTGTTTGTCAACCAAGTCATCAAGCACGGCCGGGAGGCCCATTTGGTGCACATTTTAGAAAAGTATACCGATCGTTATTTGGTCGAAAAGAATACCGTTCGTGCGTACGTAACGAGCGCATCTCCGCTTTCCGACGAACAGCGCGCTACGTTGTTGGCGAAAGTCAAGGCGGGCGGCACCGCGGAAGTGGTATTGATTGAAAAAGTTCAGCCGGAATTGATCGGCGGCGTTGTGGTACGGGTGGGTGACCGCCAAGTAGACACGACGGTTGCACGCTCCTTGCGTGGACTGAAGCGCCAGTTTGAGAACAACTTGTACATCGCAGACCTCTAAATCGAACCCCATGGCAGACGTAAAACCTGCAGAGATTTCGGCGATTCTTCGCCAACAATTGTCCGGATTTGCCTCCGAGTCCCAGCTGGAAGAGGTGGGAACTGTTTTGCAAGTAGGTGACGGAATTGCCCGTGCTTACGGCATGCAAAATGCCCAATCCGGCGAATTGGTTGAATTCGAGACCGGACTTCGTGGTATCGTGTTGAACTTGGAAGAGGACAACGTCGGTATCGTATTGCTGGGCCCCGCGGAAGGCATCAAGGAAGGAGCTACCGTAAAGCGCACCGGCGTCATCGCCTCCATCGAAGTGGGCGAAGGCATGCTGGGCCGCGTGGTGGACACGTTGGGCAATCCCATTGACGGGAAAGGACCCATTGAAGGCGAGCGTTTCAACATGCCTTTGGAGCGCAAGGCCCCGGGGGTTATTTACCGCCAGCCGGTAAACGAGCCGCTTCAAACGGGTATCAAGGCCATCGACGCCATGATTCCTGTCGGACGTGGTCAGCGCGAATTGATCATCGGTGACCGCCAAACGGGTAAGACCACGGTGGCCATTGACACCATCTTGAACCAAAAAGAATTCTACGACAAGGGTGAACCGGTTTATTGCATTTACGTTGCTGTAGGCCAAAAGGGTTCAACGGTAGCTGCCTTGGCCAAGAACTTGGAAGAGAAAGGCGCCATGCCCTACACGGTGATTGTGGCGTCCAACGCTTCTGATCCTGCCCCGATGCAGTTTTACGCTCCTTTTGCGGGTGCTGCCATTGGGGAGTACTTCCGCGATACCGGTCGTCCCGCTTTGATCATTTACGATGATTTGTCCAAGCAGGCTGTGGCCTACCGCGAAGTGTCGTTGTTGTTGCGCCGTCCTCCAGGCCGCGAAGCCTACCCAGGAGACGTTTTTTACCTGCACAGCCGCTTGCTCGAGCGCGCCGCCAAGATCATCAAAGACGACACCATTGCCTCTCAGATGAACGACCTGCCGCCTTCTTTGCAAGGCAAGGTCAAAGGGGGTGGTTCTTTGACGGCATTGCCCATCATCGAAACCCAAGCCGGTGACGTATCCGCTTACATCCCTACCAACGTTATCTCCATCACCGATGGCCAGATTTTCTTGGAGGCCGACTTGTTCAACTCCGGCGTGCGTCCGGCCATCAACGTAGGTATTTCGGTATCTCGTGTAGGGGGATCGGCGCAGATCAAGCCCATGAAGAAAGTAGCCGGTACCTTGAAGTTGGACCAGGCGCAGTACCGCGAATTGGAAGCGTTTGCGAAGTTCGGATCCGACCTCGATGCGGCTACCATGAACGTCATCAACAAAGGCCGACGCAATGTTGAAATCCTCAAGCAGACGGTCAACGACCCCATGAGTGTGGAAAAGCAGGTAGCTATTATCTACTTGGGTACCAAGGGCATGTTGAACTCCGTACCGGTTGAGAAAATCAAGGCGTTTGAAGTGGCTTTCTTGTCTGTGATGGAGTCCAAACACGCGGACACGTTGGAAGCACTGCGCAAAGGCGCTTGGGGCGACCAAGAAATCGCGACCATTGAGGCTGTTGCCAAAGACGTATTGCCCGGTTACACCGCCTAATTCTAAGACGCATGGCCAACCTGAAAGAGCTCCGCAATCGGATTGCATCGGTTTCCAGCACCATGCAGATCACGTCGGCCATGAAAATGGTTTCGGCGGCCAAGTTGAAGAAGGCACAGGATGCGGTAACGCAAATGCGTCCGTATGCTGTTAAACTGAATGCCGTTTTGACCAACGTGAGCGCTACGTTGGATGCAGCCGAGAATCCCTTTGCCGTTGAGCGTTCGGTTCGGCGCATTTTGGTGATCCCGGTAAGCTCCAACCGCGGCTTGTGCGGTGCTTTTAATACCAATATTTTCAAGGCCACCCGAGCCCTGCTTGCTTCGTACGAAAACCAGGGCGCAAGCGCTGAGGTTTGGAGCGTAGGCAAAAAGGCCAGCGACCCTTTCCGTAAGGTGGATTTGGTGACACGCGAGTTCAATTCCACCATGGGCGCCGTTTCTTTTGCAGGAGCGGAAGAAATTGGAAAGCAAGCCATGGAGGCCTTTACTACCGGCCAAGTGGATGCCGTGTACGTGGTGTACAACCGCTTCAAGAACGCGGCGATGCAAGAGGTTATGACGGAGCAAGTGCTTCCCATTGCCCCACCAGCTGCTGACGCGGTTTCCCAAAGCGACTACCTCTACGCGCCCAGCAAGGAGGAAATCCTCTTGGACTTGATTCCAACCACCATCAAGATTCAGATTTTCAAAGCGTTGTTGGATTCTGTGGCTTCGGAGCATGGAGCCCGAATGACGGCCATGCACAAGGCGACGGACAACGCAAACTCCATGCGTTCCGAGCTCCGCCTGCAGTACAACAAAGCCCGCCAAGCTGCTATTACCAACGAAATCCTGGAGATCGTTGCCGGCGCAGAGGCATTGAACGGCTAATGGCGCAGTTGTTGCATCTTTGTGAGGCATGAAAAGGCCTCGAATTCGTTTTTCATTACGTGGCCAGGTATCCCTGGCCATGTTTGTTTTGGTGCTGGTGAGTTTTGCAGCCACTGGCCTGGTCAGTTTTTGGCACTTTAGCGAAGAGCGAAAAGAGTACCACCGCGACCGCCTGGTCCGAAAAGAAGGGGCCATCGAAGCCCACATTGCGCACGAATTGGAGCGCCGCATTCCGCACGGAATTCAAGCCGATTCCCTTCCTCGCATTTTGAGCGATGAACTGTGCCACATTGCGGCCATTCACCGCATGGATTTGGGCCTTTATTCGCTGGAGGGGGAAATGGTGATTTCCTCCAATCCCACCTTGTTGTACGACAGCATTTTGCCCTTGCGCTTGAGCCCGGAGCTGATGGCCACCCGCTCCAGCAAGGAGTGGGTGTCTTGGCCCATAGACAGCGGCGAGGTCATGGCGCAGGTGACAGAAGTAACCAATTCCGTGGGCGAGCCCATGGCCATCATGGTGCTTCCTTACCAGAATTTTGAACAAATCCCCCCGCAGGACAAGAAGTTCTATGCCGCTTTGGCGGTGCTGCATTTGCTGTTGTTTATGGGCGCGGCCTATTTGTCGTTTTGGCTCTCCCGCAACATCATGCGCGGATTTGATGCCATTTCCGACGCGCTGCGCGTTCCCATGAAAGACGGTACCCACGCCCGGATTGTGTGGGACCGGAACGACGAAATGGGCGCCTTGATTTCCGAATACAACCGCATGGTGGACCAGTTGGCGGAACAGAACAAGCGGCAAGCGCAGTGGGAGCGGGAGCAGGCCTGGAAGGAAATGGCCCGGCAAGTGGCGCACGAGGTGAAAAACCCCCTTACCCCCATGCGGCTGATGGTGCAAATGCACGCGGCCCAAGCCGCGGACCAGACGCCCGAGTCCATTCAGGATTTTGCCAACGGCATGCTCACCCAAATCGATGCCATGGCCCAGGTGGCAAGCGACTTTGGTCAATTTGCGGCCTTTGCGGATCGTCGAAAATCCGAAGTGGACGTGGTCGAATTTCTCAATCAAATCCGGCTTTCTTTCCCGACGATCGAGCGTGTATATCCGTTGGATGCACCGTGGAAAGTAAAGGCAGACAAAGCCCAATTGGTGCGCATTTTCAACAACCTCCTAAACAACGCATTGGAGTCAATTCCCGAAGGAAGACCGCCCCACGTTGCATTGGGGGCCAGGGAAACCGATGGCGCCGTGGAAATCTGGGTGCAAGACAACGGCATAGGCATTGAATCCGAGCGAATGGCCGATGTTTTTGATCCGCATTTCACCACCAAATCCAGCGGAACCGGCCTGGGGTTGGCCATTGTGAAAGGGTTGGTAGATGCCATGGGCGGGCGCATCTGGATGGAGTCCAAATGGGGAGTGGGGACCACCGCAACGGTCTGGCTTCCAACCGCCCATTCTTCCGGTATTTCGCGGTAATTTTGACCCATGTCTTATATTCTCACCGAACACAAGGGCAAAGTGGCCCTGGTTACGATTGACCGTCCGGCGCAACTCAATGCGCTGAATGCGGCGGTCATCCAAGAATTGCATGAAACGATGGTCGCTTTGGATGCAAATCCAGAGGTTCGCGCAGTGGTCCTGACGGGTTCCGGCGAAAAGTCCTTCGTTGCAGGGGCGGACATCGCCGAGTTTGCTTCGTACACGCCAAAAGAGGGGCAGGCCTTGGCCACCCGGGGTCAAGCGCTCCTTTTTGACCGCATTGAGCAGATGTCCAAGCCCGTGGTGGCGGCCATCAATGGCTTTGCCTTGGGAGGAGGACTGGAACTGGCTTTGGCGTGCCACATTCGGTTGGCGTCGGCCAATGCCAAAATGGGCCTACCGGAAGTCGGACTGGGTGTTATACCGGGATACGGCGGCACCCAGCGTCTCCCCCGGACGGTGGGACCGGGCCGCGCCTTGCAAATGATTGCGACGGCCAAAATGATTGACGCGGCTACCGCAGAACGGTGGGGCTTGGTCAACGCGGTACACGAATTGCCCGAGTTGATCGACCAAGCGGTGGCGATGGGGAACCAAATCGCCAAGCAATCCGGCACGGCCATTGCCCACGCACTGGAAGCGGTTCGCGCCGGGTGGAACAATCCCGAAGCGGGTTTTGAAGAAGAAAAACGTCGTTTCGGCGCATGTTTCCAGAGCCCCGAGTTCATTGAAGGCACCACCGCATTTTTGGAAAAACGTCCACCCGTCTTTTCCTAAACCTGCCACACCCACCAAACCAATCCCCTATGAACATCATTATCCCCATGGCGGGTAGAGGCTCCCGCCTTCGTCCCCACACCCTCACTACTCCCAAGCCGTTGATTTCCATTGCTGGGAAGCCCATTGTGCAGCGCCTGGTCGAAGACATTGCGGCCATTGTAGGCGATCAGCTGAACCAAGTGGCCTATGTGGTTGGGGACTTTGGCGCAGAGGTAGAACGGGACCTCTTGGATGTTGCAACGCGTTTAGGAGGCCGTGGAAGCATCCATTACCAAGAAAAGGCACTCGGCACTGCCCACGCGGTATTGTGCGCCGCAGAGGCGCTGGAAGGCCCTGTGGTGGTTGCTTTTGCCGACACGTTGTTCCGCGCAGACTTCCGACTGGACGACAAAGCCGACGGCGTCATCTGGGTGAAAAGCGTGGAAGACCCGCGTGCGTTTGGGGTAATCAAGTTGGACGAGGCCGGTCATATCACTGATTTTGTGGAAAAACCGCAGGAGTTTGTGAGCGACTTGGCCATCATTGGCATTTATTATTTCAAAGACGGCGCGCGCCTCCGCCGCGAACTTCAGTACTTGATTGACAACAACATCCAGGAAAAAGGGGAGTACCAGCTGACCAACGCCTTGGAAAACATGAAGCGCGATGGGATGGTTTTTGTCCCAGGAGAAGTGGACGACTGGATGGACTGCGGCAACAAAGACAACACCGTAGACACGGCCGTGCGGATTTTGGGCTATGTCCAAACTACCGAGGCCCTGCACCACCCGTCTGCGGTAGTAGAAAATAGCACCTTGGTCCCCCCGGTGTACCTGGGTCCGGGAGCTGTCGTGCGCAACAGCACGGTCGGTCCGGGTGTGTGCATTGGCCAAGGCACAACGGTGGAGAACGCCACCTTGCAGCACACCGTCATTCAGAACAATTCCGTGGTAAGCGGCGTGGTATTGAACCGCTCCATGATTGGCAACCATGCCCGACTCGAAGGCGGTTTCACTTCGGTTAGCCTGGGAGATTATTCGCAGCTCGACGCCTAAGCGCCATGCAGAAACCGGCATCTGTCCGCAAGAAAAGAACCTGGGCCTGGGCTTGGGGGATTTTTTTGGTGCCGATGGCGGCCTGGTCGCAAAGCGAATTAACCGTCGGAAATTGGGTTTTTGAGGCCATCCGAAGGAAAGAATCGGGCGATTTGGAAGGGGCCATTAAGGTCTATCTCAAGGTTCAAGACAAGGAGCCCTCCTCGTTTGCAGCCGCCTATTCCCTGGCGGAATTGTATGCGCAAACCAATCAATTCCCTAAGGCCTTGGAGCAATCCACACGCGCCAATCAGCTGGAGCGAAGCAATTTGTGGGGATGGCGCCTGACCAAGTCCCTCTACGAAGAGTCCCGCCAGGTATCCAAAGCCCTGGATTGCGCAGATTC
>Ga0164292_10000564_pt1 | contig 29383 bp, 48 predicted proteins | sample GEODES117metaG_FD_111486 | JGI IMG/M metagenome (GOLD analysis project Ga0164292, IMG submission 111486) | Eutrophic lake water microbial communities from Lake Mendota, Wisconsin, USA - GEODES117 metaG | ecosystem: Environmental > Aquatic > Freshwater > Lake | place: USA: Lake Mendota...
GACCAGCAGAACCTAAACCGCATCAAGGCCACCTGGCCCGAGTACTGGAGCCAATACACACGGATGGCAAAGCAACTTTCCGAGGTCGAAAAGCAGGCCTCGAAATAACACAACAACAACAACAACACAGCAACACATGGGAATCACAGTCACAAGCAACAAGGGCGGCGGCAACTTCGAGCCGTGCCCGGAATACACAGGTCGAGCGGTATGCGTCGACATCACGCCCCTCAAGGCCTACGAAACGCAGTACGGCACCAAGCAGAAGTTCAAGATCGCATTCGAGCTGGACCTGATCGACAAGACCCGCAACCCGGTGCAGCCCTGGGTGGTCATGACAGCCCCAATGACCGCCAGCTTGCACGAGAAGGCGGGTCTCACCCGGTTCCTCAAGGACTGGTACGGCCGAGCCCTTACCGCGGAGGACACCACCAGCCTCAACCTTGACAACCTCATCGGCCGACCGGCCACCGTGGTGATCGTCCATGAGAAGAGCCAGGACGGCACCAAGACATTCGCCAACATCAAACTCATCATGCCCCACAAGGTTGGTGAGCCACTCAAGCCGTCGGGCCTGTGGGTACGCCTGGAGGACAGGCCGCCCAAGGACGAGCAGGGGCAGCCACAAGCGCCCGCCAAGCTCGACCTGAGCAAGGTGCAGGTGCACGTCGGCAAGTTCAAAGGCACGGCCATCTCCGACCTCACCGAGTCGGCCGTCAACGGCCTGGCCGAGGTGTGGATCCCGAAAGCCATGGCCAACAAGGACATCACGGCCGAAGACAAGCGCCTTATTGCCGCGGTCAACGCCCGCCTCGAAGAGATCAAGGCCAACAAGGAGATCCCTTTAGATGACATCCCTTTCTGAGGCCAAGCCCAAGAAGGTCTACATGAAGGTGGCACCGATGGTGCCCCAGGTAGTCCAAATGCGCTCCGAGGGCATGACCCTGCAGGAGATCGGCAACAAGCTGAACCTGTCGCGCCAACGGATCCATCAGGTCATTGCCTCCGCCAAGGAGATGGAAGAGATCACGGCCCTCTGGGGCTTCCCGTTCTCCAACCGCACCTTCCGCATCCTGGAGGATCTCTGCATCCACACCAAGGACGAGGCCATGGCCCTCTACAAGTCCGGCCATCTGTACCCGGGCGCTGTCTGGTCATTCGGCTGGAAGAGCTACCGTGAAATCTGCGAATGGCTGGAAGTCGAGCCATTGCCTAGGAAGCCACGCCACTACAAGACGTGCATCCATTGCGGTAAACACACATAATACACTTTCCGGCAGCCTGTTGCTGCTGGGACTCGTGGGTAACCGGGGGCGCGCATCGGGACAAACGCGCACAACTACTAACTCAACCTATTTTTGCAATATGCCAGCCAATCCAACAATCATCTTCGACATCGAGACCGGGCCGCTGCCGGTCGAACAGCTCAACATCCCGCCATTCAATCCGGCCGACGTGAAGCTGGGCAACATCAAGAACCCGGACCTGATCGCAGAGAAGATCCAGAAGGCCGAGGAGAATCACGCCGCGGACTACATTAAGAACGCAGCCTTGGACGCTCTCTCGGGGCAGATCCTGTGCATCGGATACCGCAAGGACTATCAGGAGACCGCGGTGCTGTCGGCAGAAGCCGATGGCGAGGCCGCCATGCTCCGGCAATGGTGGGCGCTGCTGAACTACTACGAAAGGACCCCAAGACTCATCGGCTTCAACATCAAGGCCTTCGACCTGCCGTTCCTTATCAAGCGCTCCTGGCGCCACCGCATTGCCCCGCCCTGCTGGTTGCGCCAAGGCCGGTACTGGAACGACCTGGTGGTCGACCTGCGCGAGGTATGGCAGCTCGGGGACTCCAGAGCCCATGGCAGCCTCGGAGCCATCAGCAGGCATCTGGGACTCGGTGAGAAGAATGGCAACGGCGCCGACTTCAGCATGTTGTGGAATACCGATCGCCAGGCGGCCATCGACTACTGCCTGCAGGACGTTAGGCTCACCCAGGCGGTGGCTGACATTCTGATACCGGCTTACTAAGGAGCAACCATGACATGGATTCTACCGAAACAGTTACACACATTGGCCTATGCGCTGGATACGGAGGCATTGAGCTTGGACTCAAACGAGCAATCCCAAGTCTGCGCACAGTCGCTCTTTGTGAGATCGAAGCCTTCGCAATTGCGAATCTGGTCTCTAAAATGGAAGCGGGACTCATGGACCCGGCACCTATCTGGCCGGATCTTAAGACCTTCCCTTGGGAAGCGTTTCGCGACCGAGTGGACATCCTCACTGGGGGCTACCCATGTCAGCCCTTCAGTGCAGCAGGCAAACGGCTTGGAGGTGAAGACCCCAGGCATCTCTGGCCGCATATCTCAAGAGGCATTTCAATTCTTCAACCAAGAGTCTGCTTCTTTGAAAACGTCGAGGGCCACATTACCTGTGGGCTGCATCACGTTCTGTGCGACCTGGGAAGACTGGGTTACAGAACAACGTGGGGCATATTCTCAGCGTCTGAATGCGGAGCGCCGCACCAGCGTAAGCGGGTGTTCATCATGGCCAACCGCTGCGACAAGGGATTACAAGGGAGAGAGTGGTTCCGGGAGACAGGAACGGAAGGGACACCCAGTAGACACGCTTCCCAATGCAATGGCTCAATGGCCGTCGCCAGTGGCCTCGGAGGTGCGCCAGGGCTTTCAGGACCGTTCCCGAGGCATGAAGGGCAGCCAAGAGAATCTGACGACGGTGGTGATCAAGCAGCATGGCCCAGCCGTCCCGGCGAGCAGCAGTACGGATGGGAACCGCCCAGGGTTGTGGGCGACACCGAGAGCGAACAAGACCGAGGGCTACAGCAGCCCGGAGTTCAGGCCGACGCTGCATCAGCAGGCCAAGAGTTGGCAAACAGCCACGGTATCGACCGGAGCGCACCGGCAGAAGGACGGCAGCATGATCGACAAGCTGGATCAGCAGGTGAAGAACTGGTCCAACGGCAAACTCAATCCCCGCTGGGTGGAGACACTGATGGGCCTGCCGGTGGGCTGGACTATGCCGAGCTGTGCGTCACCTGTGACAATCGCACCGACGAGCTCCGACTCCTTGGTAACGGTGTTGTCCCGGCAACAGCAGAACGAGCTTGCAGGATCCTGATGCAAGAGCTGGACACAATACAGGCTGTCCTATAGGGAGAGCCCGTCAGCGTGAGCCGTGAGAAGCCAACGCCGACACCACAACCAGGACCCATGCTCAACAAACTTTTCCCCACCCTTTCCGTGTTACGTCGCGTTGGTTCTGCGCGAGTTCTCACCACGGTCTGGGTGGGGTTTTCTGTTTGAATCATGAAAGAAGAGAAGAAAACCCGTAAGGCTCCAGCATTCCAACTTTACACCGACGACTTCCTTGCCGGCACGCTTGATATGTCGCAGGCCGAGGTTGGTCAGTTAATTCGTTTGCTGTGCCACCAGTGGAACCGCGGTTCAATTCCGGTTGAAACCGAAAAGCAAGAGCGGTTGGCCGGCGGTTGCGTGTCGGTTGACGTCTTGGCTAAGTTTGATGAATGCGAAGACGGGCTTCTTAGGAACATCCGACTGGAATCCGTAAGGACGGAAAAGGGAAAGTTTCTGCAGAGCCAATCGGTAAAAGGCAAGTTATCCGCGGAAAAACGCAGATTGGAGGCTCTGAAACGTCAAAGTCAATCCAACCAAAATTCAACCGCGGTTGAACCGGTGTTGCAACCGGACACCCAACCGGACACCCAACCGGAATTCAACTCTCCATCTCCATCTCCTAAAGAAGATACTAAGGCTCCGAAGTCTCCATGGATTGTTAAGTATGACTTGACACTTCCAGACAAGCTCCAAACTAACGAATGTCTTGCCGCTGTGGAAACATGGCTTGCCTATAAAGCAGAACGAAAACAGGGCTACAAGCGAATCGGGCTGTCCGCAGCCTTGCAAGCCTGGTCTAACGAATACACCGCTGAAACATTCCCGGCTGCGGTAAACCACTCCATTGCAAGCAACTACCAAGGCATCTTTCCTCCTAGGGGCTCACTTGCATCTGGGGCCAACACATCCCGTGCGGGCGGCACCTTCTCACCCAACATTGCCGACTACCAATGAGCGACCCCTACTTTGCCCAGGACGACGAGTTCGGCCTAATCGGCGCCTGTCTCTCCGGTGGATCCGATGTGTGCCACGAGGTATTTGCCAAAATTCCCACCGAGGCGCTCCAGGATAGCGATCTGTACCATGTGTTCGAAATCATCAAAGGCCTCGTTGCCAAGAGCGATCCGGTCAACATGACCACCGTGGTCAAGGAGTGGAAGCGCTCCATGGGCCAAACTCCGGTGCCTTTCGAGGCTCTGAACAAGTGCGACGAGATGTGCCCCAGCCCGGCCAACCATCCCGAGTTCTCAAGAGCTGTCCTAGAGGCTCACCTCCGAAGGCAGCTACGATCCACCGGGGACCGTTTAATCCGCGACTCCGCTGTCTCCACCCTATCCGTCGATCAAATCGTCTCTAATGCCGAAGCAGGGCTCAGCGTTGAGGCCTCCAAGGAAGAGGTGCAATCATCCAAATCGGTTGCAAGTAGGTTCATCGACGCCACCCAGGAACGGTTCGCCCGGAAAGGCCACCTCTCCGGCATCACCTCGGGCTTCCACAAACTCGATGCCATGACCGATGGTTTCCAGTTCGGTGAACTGGCCATCATCGCTGCCAGGCCTTCCATCGGAAAGACAGCCATCGCCATCGCCATTGCTAAGGCGGCGGCAGTCGATCAACGGGTGCCAACTTTGTTTATCTCGCTGGAGATGTCCGACGAGTCTATCATGCGGCGAATGGTCTCGACCATCGGATCCATCCCAATGCAGGACATCAAGACAGGTGACTTGAATGAAGGCGGTATGCGCGCCATGGGTGCAGCCACCGCCAAGATCGCAGGCAGCCCGATTTACTTTGTCTCCGGTTCCGGTATCTCAGGCATTGCCACCATCACCGCGGTGATCCGGCGAGCTGTTCGTAAGTGGGGCGTGAAGCTGGTGCTGGTCGACTACCTGCAGAAGATCCATGGCAGCAAGGCAGCCGAAAAGAAAACCTACGAGATCGCCGAGGTATCCGGCAAACTCAAGGCCGTGGCTTCCGATACCAAGACAGCCGTGATCGCCCTGGCACAGCTCAATAGGGCAAACGAGAAGGATGCACCCAGGGCGCCGCGACTGACAGACCTAGCAGACTCAGGCCAGATAGAACGTGACGCCGACCTTGTTCTATTGCTCGACCGTGTACGCAATGAGCCTAAAGGCGAGGCAGTGATTGCCGTGGCTAAACAACGGGACGGCGAATGCGGCCTAGTCCATCTATGGTACGACGGCCAGTTCTGCCGGTTCACCGACCCATCACCTACCTTTTAACACATGAAAGCACCATACGACCTAGAACGAGTCAAGTTACTCAGTGAAGCGCCAAGCCTATTTAAGAAGGCAATCAAAGCTGGCTGGATGTCCTACCCAATCGGCACCGAGACAACAGAGGACGGATGTCCCGTTGTCGACCCAGACGACGACTACGACGACCGCATCACCAAACATACGCCCGAGGTGTGCAGGCAGGCCTACATCCTAAGGGAACGCGGTCTCACACTCGAACAGGTTTCCAAAGCCTGCCATGTTGCAACTGGTTCTGTTGCTTACATTATAGCAAAGGGGCATGAGGCTGTGTTAAAAGAGCAGCGTCTGTCACAAGTGAAACCATTGTCCAATAGTTCTATCAATAGCACTAAGGAGTCTCCTTAATACAGTGCCAGAACAGGTGAACGCGAGACCCCTATCAATCTGTGTGAGTAACCGTCAAGAACAATACCTATGCAAAACAATCACATTCGGTTCCTTGTCGATCAGTACGGCGTGGCAAACGTGGCCTGGTTTATCCGTTTGATGAAGCAAGGCACTTTGCCCGAGCAACTGGCTGGCTATTGTGTTCCAAATGCTCAGGACAGCAGGCGTGACGGTGTTTTCCGGGCTCTGCAGTACGCCGGCACCGTGCCCGACTCGATGCTGCCTCCAGAGATCCTGGGAGCCTTAAAGCCATGACCCAGAGGGAATACGCCAAGCACGCCGGTGTTTCGCATGGCTACGTCACCCAACTGGCTGCTAAGGGGATGCCGATGCATAGTCCCGAGGCCGCCGATGCCTGGCGCAAGAAAAACATCCGGGCCAAGTCGACGACTCAACAGATAGAAACAGAGCCAACACCACAAGCGCCAGTGATCGAGCAGGAAGGCCCCTACAGGCCCGCGGAGGCCTCAAACCATATCAACACAGCAACAGCCTCTTGCGACTCGCCGGAGGGCGCCTACGAGAGGCAACGGCAAATCGAGCTGGAAGCCTACAAGCTGGTTGTCGTTGCTATGAGAGAAGGCCGGGCCGACACCGCCCGCCTTGTCTCAATCCATGCTGCCGCGGCAAAGAACCTGACCTCCGCCCGTGACGAGGTGATCGCCCAGGCCGAGAAGGAACGGCGCCTTGTGTCCGGCGACTGGGTGCGGAAGGTGATGCAGGAGCACGATGGTGCGGTGGCCTCACTGCTAAAGGCGATGCCGAAACAACTCTCCGGCCGGATAGCACCGCACGACCCAGAGCACGCCGAGCGTGAATTGACCAGGTGGGTGCAGGAGGTCTGCCTCAAGACGTTACACAATACCGACCCATGGAAAACCTAACCGACCTCCAGCGCAGCCTCCTAGACTACCGCCGAAGCCTCTACCGGCCCACCCCGCAGCAGACGGTGGTCGAATGGTCCGAGGCCAACCTCCGGCTTACCCAACGGCAGACCGAGCACCCCGGGCCCTTTTCAACGTCGGTCAGGCCGTACACCCGGGAGCCCATGGAAGACTGGAAGAACCCATCGGTCTCTGAAGTGACACTGTGCTGGGGCAGCCAAACCTCGAAGACGACCACCCTGATGGCCGGCCTAGCCTGGCTAATTGCCAACGAGCCCAGCCCGGCCTTGTGGCTCATGCCTTCCGAGAATCTCGCCCGATCCTTCTCGAAGTCCCGCTGGCTGCCCATGCTGGAGGACAGCCCGACCATGTTGGAATGCTTTCCCGCCGAGGCCGACAAGATCACCAACCTGGAGCAGAACTTCACCCGGTCGACCCTGACTTTTGTCGGATCCAACAGCCCGGCAAACCTTGCCTCTCGTCCGGTACGGGTGCTGATCGCCGACGAGGTGGACAAGTTCGCCGAGGCCACCAGCAAAGAAGCCGACGCCCTTGACCTGGCCGAGCAGCGCCTTAAGAGCTTCTCAAGCTCCAAGGCCTTTATGACCTCGACGCCCACCGTGGTCGAAGGCCGAATCTGGCAACGGTTCCTCCGCGGCGACCAGCGCCGGTACTACCTTCCCTGCCCACACTGCCGGGAGCTGATTAAACTCGAATGGCGCCAAGTGACCTGGGACGACGCCAAGACCGACGACGGCAAACACGACCTAGCCAAGGTCCGGGCCTCCGCTCATTACGTCTGCCAGCTCTGCCTCGGCAAGATCACCGATGCCCACAAGGTGGCAGCCCTCCGACATGGACAATGGCGCCCAGAGAATCCCAATGCCATGCCCGGTGTTCGGTCCTACCATCTAAGCAGCCTTTACAGCCCGGACCGCAAGTGCACCTGGGGCCACCTGGCCGTGGCCTTCCTAGAAGCCAAATCCTCGATGGCCGGCCTCCAGGGCTTCATCAACGGCAATCTGGCCGAGCCCTGGGAACAACAGGACATCCAACAGGAACGGCCCGAGACATCCGCCACGGTGACGCTCGATGGCGGCCGCCGCTACCTGACCGCAGACGTCCAGGCCGTGGCGCCGTTCCTGTGGTGGGTCTGCCGGGAATGGAAGGACGGCAACTCGACATTGATCGCTGCCGGCCATGCCGACGACTTCGCAGCCCTACGCCGGGTGCAGGTGGCCTTGGAGGTGCACGATATGGATGTGGGCATCGACTCGGGCTTCAACACGCAGACGGTTTACGATGCCTGTGCCGCCTATTCCTCGGTGACGTCCAATCCAATCACGTTCCCGTGTGGCCTGCGCTACCCACCCGAAGGAGGTCTCAGGAAGCCCATGGTGATCGGCTGGATGCCGCTTAAAGGCCGAGAGACCGGCGCCCGGTTCACATCGGCATCGGGCACGGTCCATCCGTTCGGCCTGTCGACGTCTTCCTCGATGCGTACCGATGTGGTGCAGCCCCTCCTGGTGTTCGACACCGAGCACCTGCGCGACATCCTGTCGAGGCTCCGTAAAGGCGACATTGAGCGGGAATGGGGCGTCCACCAAGATCCACCTAGTGTGCAGGCCGAAGGCGCCTACATCGCCGAGCCCGATCTCTACTGGCGGCACCTCGACTCACACATCCTCCGACCACAGGCAAATCGTGCCGGCCGGATTAAACACGTCTGGGTGAAGCGCAACCAGAAATGGCCGGATCACCTTCACGACTGTGAAATCATGCAGCTCGCCATGGTGATGCTGTGGAACGACCTTGTTTCCACACCCGACCAATAATTTTACTAACTGGTTGAAGGCAGGCCAAACACCTGCAGGGTCTCCGCCGGAATGTTCACATTCACGGTGGCCATCAAAAGGAGCTACCTCCGGGCTGTCTACTCGACGCTCGGTGGCGTGACCCTATTGGCCGCCTTGTCGGCCAAGTCCGTGGCGGCCTCGTCGGTGATCGAATCCGGCCAGGTTGTCCGGTCGACCTCATCGTCGGATGTGTCCGTCGAGTTCGCCGAGCCCGGCAAAGGCGCCCCCACCCCATCCGAGATGGTCGAGATGTGGGAAAGCCTGATCGCCGACTACGAGCTGGCGGTCTATCTACTCGGCCAGGACGGCATCGCAGCCCCTACCGACACTCAGGTTTTCAACAAAATGATGGCTGTCGTCCTGGTCGCTGTGACCAGTTACGGCGGTGACTTCTCGAACTTCCGTCGAGAGGGCGCCATCAGAACGGGGATGACCTAATGGGATTCCTCGACAACATCCTGGCTAAGTTTCGGTCGGCCCCGGTAAACCGCTACGAGGGCGCGTCCAACTCGATCCGGCGTTCCTTCCTGGACACCAGTTACACCTCGGTACGGTTCGACGTCACTGCCTCGACCCGGCAGCAGATCGTCCGAAAGAGCCGATTCTTCGAGCAGAACAACGCGGTGATGAACCGCCTCGGTGACCTGTTCGAGAACTACACGGTCGGCAGCAACTTCTCGGTGCAGCCGGCTTCCTCGAATCCCGACTGGAATCTCCGAGCGAAGAAATGGTGGGATACCTGGAGCCGCTACCCTGACATCGGATCCCGGCAGTCTTTCGGAACTCTGATGAGCCTGGCCGCCCGTGGATGGTTCTACGATGGCGAATCTTTCCTTCTGCTGACCAAGGGAGACTCGGGCCGCCCCCGTCTGCAGCTCATTGAGCCTCAACAGGTGGCGACACCTACCGGCCAGGAGCAATCTCCGGACATCTTCGATGGAGTCCGGTTTGATACCAAAACAGGCCGCGCTCTTTCCTACTTTATTGGGCAGGAAACGAACCAAGGCCAACTCACCGAGATCCGGTCAATATCTTCCGACTCCATCGTCCACATCTACGAGGCCCAGCGTGCCGGCCAGCTCCGTGGCCTGCCATTCGTGGCGTGCGTCATTAACGACCTGCACGACCTGGACGACCTTCAGAAGCTGGAAATGGAATCCTGCAAGCTCGCCTCCAGCGTGGCCCAGGTGATCAAGACCAGTTCCGGTGAGGTGCAGGCCAGCAGTCTCCGTTCTGGTGTGGTTGGAAGTCAGGGCACCGCCCAGACCTACTACGAGAACGTATTTGGCAGCACGGTCAAGGTGCTGAAGTCCGGGGACGAGTTCGAGCAGTTCCAAGCCGACCGCCCCAACGTCAACATGAGGGAATACTGGCGAAGCCTGACCGAGAAGGTCTGTGCCGGCGTCGGCATCCCCTACGTCCTGGTGTTCCCGGAAGGGATGCAGGGCACGGTCTACCGCGGCGCCCTCGATATGTCGTCAGTGTGGTTCCGGAGCCGTCACCAGGTTATGGCCTCGGCCGCCCGTAGGATCTGGGAATATGTGATGGAATACGCCATCCGTACCGATCCCACCCTGCGAGACTCACCTGACGACTGGTACGAGGTCGCTATCCAGGCACCCCGGGCTCCCAACGTCGACGTGGGCCGCAACTCTGCTGCACAGCTCGCAGAACTCGGCGCTGGTGTTACCACCTACGACGAGATCTACGGCGCCCGAGGCATCGACTGGCGCTCGGCCCTCGAGGCCAAGGCACAGCAGGCCAAGCACATCCGGGATCTGGCCCTGAAGTACGGCATCGACGTCTCCGAGATCTCGACCGCCCAGAAGCAGCCTATCGCGCCCGAGCCAGCCGAGATGGCTGCCGAGGCAGAGCCCTCTGGGACAATGCCCGAGGAGATCCCAGCCCAACCCATCCAAGAGGTGGTTGCTGTGGCCAAGAAACGGAAACCCAGAGCCAAGAAATCAGAATGACCAAGATCAACAACTGGCTTTCCTACCAGCCGCGGGCCTCGGCCATGGAGCCCGCCACCATCCAGATCTTCGACCAAATCGGTGAGGACTGGTTCGGAGGCTCCGGTGTGTCTGCCAAGGCCTTCAGCCAAACCCTGCAGGATATCGGGCAAGGCCCGCTTGTGGTCGAGATCAACAGCCCCGGCGGCAACGTCTGGGACGGCCTGAGCATCTACAATATGCTCCGAGGCCGGCAGGCGCCTGTCACCACCCGGGTGGTCGGCATTGCTGCCTCGATTGCTTCAATCATCGCCCTGGCCGGCGATACGGTTGAGATGGCCGAAGCGTCTCTGTTCATGATTCACGACCCCTCCGGAATGGTGGCAGGCACCTCAGAGGATATGCGGAAGATGGCCGACGCCTTGGACCAACACGCCGAGGTTCTGGCTTCGATCTACGCCAAGGCCACCGGAAAACCGACTTCGCAGATCCGGGCAGCCATGAAGGCTGAAACTTGGTTTACCGCCCAGGAAGCCATCCAGTTTGGACTGGCTCAACGCTCGACCGAGCAGCTCGCCATGGCAGCCTGCTGGCATCCTCGGGCCGTCACCAAGACCGCCCCGGAGACCGTCCGAAACAACCTCCGCCGCGGCCTTGAGCAGTATGCCGAAGGTCTCGCCGGTGATGGCCTTGAGAAGCAGACCGTCTTAGAGGCCGAGGCCTTGGTGGCCGGTGAAGCCCCTAACGAGGCCAAGATCCAGAAGGCGAACGCATGGTGGGCGCGTAATGAGCGCTTCCTTGAAGCCGAGCCCAACAGCCCGGCAGACGTGTCAGCCAATCTGTGGGGCGGCGCCGCCGGCCGTGACTGGTTCAAGGCCCTCTATGCCCAGCTCGAAATCGAGGAGGGCGAAACACCGGAAGAATCTCCGGACGATAAAATTTCTACGGCAGGCACTTCCGCCTCCGAAGATGGCGCGACAACCGCGCCGACATCACAGCAGACACCACACAACATGACTGAATCCAACACCGTGGTGGCGGCCGCTCCTAGTGCGCCGACCGCCCTCGACATCGACGCCATCGTCGCCAAGGCCGTTGCCGCTGCCATCAGCGCCAAGACCATCACCGCCGCCCCGGCTCCGGAGCCCATCGCCCCGGTTCGCATCGAGAACCTCGGCAACCCGTTGCTTGAGGCTCACAAGAAGATGCAGGCCGGTGCCGACCGCCGCTCCTGGTTGATCTCCAACCACAGCGAGCTGTTGCGCCAGAGCGCCATTCACGCTCCCCAGAACGCCAACACGTTCGCCGGCAGCTTGGTTGTCGACTATCTCGCCGATGCCGTGATCACCGTGGCCGCCACTCGTTTGGCCTTGGTCTCCGCGTTCTCCCGGAACGTCGGCCTCGACAACCTCCGCCCTCAGGCCCGTGTGCAGGTCAAGAAGTACAGCACCGGCACCGCTGCCCAGACCAACCCGACGAACTGGGAAACCAACAACGACAGCACCTTGGACAACGTTCAGGTGACTGTGCAGCAGATCTCCAAGAACTTCACCGTGACTCAGCAGGAGCTCAACCAGGGCTTCAGCCTGGCTGACCTGGCTGCTGGTTCTGCTGACCTGTTCGCCTACGGCATCAGCGACAAGCTGACCGCGCTGATGACTTCCGCGAACTACGGCACGCCCGCCGCCGGCGCCGGCATCATCGGCACCGCGGCCAACTTCGACAGCTCCGATCTGCCTCAGATCCTCGCCCTTGCCAAGAACTACCGGAGCAAGAACCTCATCTTGGACGGTGGCCACTTGGCCCGCATCCAGTTCTCCGGCCAAAGCACTGCCTCCGCCGGCACCGTGGCTATGCCCGACAGCCGCTACGGCCCCCTCAACAACGGCCGTTTCGGCTTCGATGTGATCGCCGAAAACAACCGCTGGACCTCCGCGACCGCCAACACGGTCGGATTCGTTTGCGGCCCTGATGCCATCGCCATCGCCGCTGGCCTTCCGATCGGAATGATCGCCGGCGAGTTTGTCGAGCAGCGCACGGTCACCACCAACAACGGCCTGAGCTGCTTGTTGTCTGTCTGGTACAGCCGTGCGACTCGCAGCCACATGGCGTCGTACGACATCATGTTCGGCGCCGCGGTCGGCGACGACACCCAGGCCGAGATCCTCGTGACCGCCTAATCCAAACGGATATGCGTCTCGCAACTACCATCTCGGTGGACAAGAACGGCAAAACGAAATTGCTGGCTGGTCCCGAAGTCGACGCGTCTCTCCAGCGCACCGCCTTCAACACCGCGACCGTTCCCGAAGGAGGCAAGCTCATCCTGTGGATACAGGGAGCCCTGGCACCGAAAGTTCGCAAAGGATAACACACAACCCGGGGGCCTCGGTAATACGGCCGGGGCCCCCTCTAACCGAAAAACAAAATGGCCGTTCAAGCAGACATTTCAACCGAGTACAGCATGGGCCGAGAAGGCTTCGAGCTGTTCACCACTACCGCAGCGCAGACCGGCGCTTGGTCTGGCTTGATCCCGATTGAGCCGACGGTGTTCACGTCGATCACCGGACACCGCATTGCCGGAACTTGGACATCCAAGACGATTCCCGCTGGTTTCCCGCTGGTGGGCAACATCACCGGCTTCCAGATCTCCAGCGGCTCTGTGGTGGCGTTTAACGCTCGCGCCTAATGATTTCACTCGGAACATCAATCAACAGGACACGATCTGTAAGCCAGATCATGCCCGAGCCTCCGATCATGCGGAGGGATGTTCTGCAAGAGGACGAGACCTTCCTTCTTCAAGAGGATGGTGTGAGCAAGCTCGTCATTTCATTTGGAACCTTCGACAGCATAGTGCTGGAGGACGGGACCAGTTTCCTTTTACAAGAAGACCTCGGAAAATTCATTCTAACCGTTTACTGATATGGCAGATTCAAAGATTACAGCACTGACGGCGTTGACCGCCGCCGATCCCGCCAATGACATGATCCCTATTGTGGATGTGTCAGACACGCCACCAGCGTCAGGGAATACCAAGCGAATCTCGATCAACAACATCCTCGCTTGTTCGCCATCCGCCACCCTCGCCAGCGCCACCATCAGCGGCGATCTGACGGTGGATACCTCGACGCTGAAGGTGGATTCGGCGAACAATCGGGTGGGTATTGGGACGGCGAGTCCGGCTGAAACTCTCCATGTTTCTGGCGGAAACATCAGGATGTCGATCAATCAGTTCCTTTATCTGTATTACGGTTCCGCTACCAACTACGCATCGCTTGGGGCTGATAATTCTGGTAACGTCCAAGTTTTCACTGGTCTTAGCTCTCCCGCGAATCGCTTCCAGATTGCGAACGATGGTGTTTGCACTTGGTCCAACGTCGGCGGAGTCGCTGGCACCGCCATGACTTTGAACTCCACGGGGCTGGGCGTGGGGGCGTCTCCCGGTCAGAAATTGGATGTTGTCAGTTCCACTGGGTGCGTCGCTCGCATTCGTGGAGGAAGTGGATCAGGGCAAAGTGCCGCGTTTTATGTCAGCAACACCGCTGGTACATCTACGCTGGCCGCTTTCGGTGACGGTGCCAACATGATTGGCGGAACGGTTGATTCGTCAGCAATGGTCTATGCTGGAGCAAGTATTCCGCTGGTGTTTTATGTTAATTCTGCCGAGCGGATGCGTATCGACTCCGCCGGAAACCTCGGCGTGGGGGTTACGCCGAGTGCGTGGACATCTAGCGTAAGAGCTGTTGATATTGTATCTGGCGGATTAGGCGTTTTCAGCGGAGGTATTACCCACAACGCTTACTTCGACAACACCGATGCGCGTTGGGAGTACAAGGGAACCGGACCAGCTACTTACTACAATTTACAGACTGGCGTTCACCAATGGTTTGTTGCGGCTTCAGGAACCGCGAACAATCCGATTACCACATTCGCGACGGCAGCAATGACCCTCGATGCGAGCGGGAATCTGATTCTGTTGTCTTCAAACACCCCCGCAACGCTGACCACCAACGGCCAGCTTACCGTCAACGCCACCAGCAACACCAACCTCCGCTTCTCTTATCGCGGCTCCGATGGTGTTACCCGTGTTGCCAACCTGACCCTCGCCTAATATCCCATGATTACCCTCTCTTGGATCATCGAACGCCTTCTCGTCCGCAAAGTCGAAGGCACTCTCACCGATGTCGTCATCACCGCCGACTGGCGTTGCAACGGCTCGCAGGAATCGTTCAGCGGAACTTGCTACGGCTCATGCTCGTTCGCTCCGCCGAGCGGTTCGTTCACGCCATACGAGGATCTGACGCAGGATCAAGTCTTGAGCTGGTGCTACGAGAACGGTGTTGATAAGACCGCCATCGAAGCGAACGTCACCGCGCAGATCGAAAACCAGATCAACCCGCCCGTGGTGAGTCTGCCGCTGCCGTGGTTACCGCCGGTTCCTCCGCCCCAGCCCGAGATGATCGTGCCTCCGATGTTGCCTCAGGTTGAGCCGGTTTTGGTTGCGGAGGAGCCAGTCGTTTCCGACACTGCCGCCTGATATGATCAAGATCGAACTCACTCAGGAGCAGGCCAACCAACTGCTCCAGCTCATCGACATCGCCGTGAAGGCTGGCGGAATCGCCAACGCGAAGGCCGCTCTGCCGCTGGTCGATATCATCGTCAACGCTGCCCAATCCAAGCCTGAGTAACACAATGGACGCGACCAACCACGCAGGAACCAACGGCCCGATCATCTCACTTGCAGCCGCTGCTGGTGCTACCGCGGCATCGTTCATCCCGGTGCTGACCGATTGGGTCCGACTGGCTACTGCTGTGGTTGGTCTGATCTGTGCGCTCTACGGCGCCTACAAGCTCTTCTTCAAGAAATGAAAAACACCAAGACAACTCTCGCCGGTATCGGAGCCATCCTCGTCGCAGTCGGTGGGGCCTTGAAGGCCATCTTCGACGGTGACCCGACCACCTCGGTAGACCCGACGGCCACCATTGCTGCCATCTCTGCCGGCATCGGCTTGGTCATGGCTAAGGACGCCACCGAGAAGCTCGAGATCAAGAAGTCCGAGTGAACTGGATCTACCAGATCCTGAAGGCCCTGCTCGACTGGTTCCGAGAAACACCCCCCACCGATGTGCAACATGGCAAAGCTCCCGAGGCCCTCAAGAGCGATCTGGCTGATCGCATTGCTGACCTGCCTGGGCTGCCAGGTGGCGAAGGTGGTCCTGGTCCCTTCCGGTGATCCAGTGATGCTGGCCAAGCCGGTGAAGGCCAGTGTGTACGGATTCGACAAAGACAAGAAGCTGGTGGGGCCGTCCAAGGTGACGCTGCCTGCCGGCTGGTACGTCCTGCCTAAAAACTGATATGGCCCAGCAAATCATCAACATCGGCACCATCGCCAACGACAACACCGGGGACACGCTCCGGGGCGCCGGCCAGAAGCTAAACGACAACTTCGACGAGATCTACGCCGCGCTCCCGCTGGTAGCCCCGTCGACCTGGGTGCCGACGCTGACGGACTCCGGCGGCGGTCGAACCTACAGCTTCACCATCAATACAGCCCGTCACACGGCAATCGGTTTTGTGGCCACCTTCACCGTGGACATCACGGTCAACTCGGTGACCGGATCCGCCACCGGCGACTTGCGAATCAGTCTGCCGGATCCCGTGTCCTACGACGCTGCCCTGGCCATCTGGTTGGACAATGCCACCAACCAAGCCAAGACCGCAGTGATCGGAAAAGCTGTCGGCGGCACATCCTACGCCGCTCTGTACCACTACGACAACGGGGACTCGACCAGCCTGGCCGGGCACCTACAGGCAACCAGCCGCATCGTAATCTCCGGCACCTACTTCACCGCCTAAATGACCATCATCGGCTCCAGTCTCCAGCAGGGCATGACGGTGCTCCAGCAGATGCTGGGGGCGCCGATGTTCATCTGGGAAGGCTCGTCGATCCGGTGCATCCCGGCCATGGTCACAGATGCCAACACCCCGGTGGCTGGTGGCTTCCAGGACAACGTGGCATCCCGGATCCTGGTCAAGTTCAGCGATTGGAAGACCTGTGACAGCACGCTGGTTACGATGGACACCACGCTGTACACCCTAGATCAAGGCACCGAGTTCTCGAGGCTGCTCAAGGAGGACGGCTACTATCTGCTCCAGGAAAACACCGACCGAATCGCCCTGACCTTTTGCAAGCCGCGGCCGGTGGTCGGCCGCACACTGGTGTACCAAGGCCGGACCCTCCGGATCCTGTCCTGCCGTGTGGATGCATCTGGCGCCTACTACAGCCTCGAACTAGGAGCGAAAACCCGGTGAGGCCTGTCGTCAACATGACGGTGGATTCCAGCCGCTTCGATGCGGCAATGAAGGCCTATCTGCTGTCGACCAGCCGAGACCTTCACAAGGCGATCAACGCCCGGTTCTTTTTCCTGATGGTTCGGTTGTTCGTCCTGGTGCCGCCTAAGAGCCCGGGACAAGAACGGCGCCGGATTGCCGACTACCTAGGCAAGCCCCTCGGCGATGTGAACCGTAAGAGCAAGAAAACCGGCAAGCGCATCGGCAAGTCCCGATTGCTTCGTCGGGTGCACCTGATCGCCCAGGCGCGCGAAGCCAAGGCAGGCCGCCGCGGTCTCTACGGTGAGGAGATGAAAGCGGCAGCCTCGGCCCTGATGCGGAAAGCTATCGGCTCAGTCGGCTATTTGCGCTCCGGTGTTGTAAAGATCATCCGGATCTACAACCGAGGTTTTACCCAGTTTCAAAGCCCGAAGTGGAAGCCACTGTCAAAGCCTGCAGGCTACAAGGCGCCCAAGAAAACAAACGCCGCTCTTGTGGCCTTGGCTAATCAGTACGGCCTGCCCGAGGAGAACGTCGCCGTTCACAAGGGCACCAAGGCCCGAGGTATTCAAGCGGTTCCCGGCTTCAACCCAACAGCCTCGGTGGTCATGACCGCTGGCGTGGCCGACAACCAATACAACCGGGTGGCAACGATCTACAACCAGGCCATGCAGAAGGCCATGGACGACGAGCTGATCGAGCTCACAAATCACATGACCGAGGCCATGCTTGCCAACGGCAAGGTACTAGAGGACAACGGTATCGCCATAAAATGAACGCCGTCGCACTCAGAGCAGAGAAGGCCGTAGCAGACTACCTGGCAGCCGCCGACTGGTCGGCCTCCGGCGCCGGAACGCCCACCTGCCTGACATCCTACAGCCGCGGTCTCTATGACGACCCGGACGAGCAGGATGTCATGCCCAACTTCCCGAGGCTGGTTGTCTCGACCAACTCCGCGCGGCCTGTTCAACGTGTCGACCTCACAAACGAGGTTGAGGTTTCCGTCGAACTTCAGCTATCTGCCGACGATACCGACGAGGCTGATGTGCTGACCACCGTCCAGGTGCTCGACAATCGGATCCTGCCGCTCTTTGACGACTCCGGGGCCTCCGCCCTTAATGCTCCATCAAACGACGCCAGCGGCCCGTTTACGGCCCAGTTCGCAGCCCCTCTAGACTTTGGGGCGGCCTCAATCTCTAATCGGTCCAGGACGTTCACCAGGACCTTCACTCTGTACTGTTCGGCAACCCTCTAACCCAAACCACACATGGCTAACACTCAAGGCAGCAAATACATTTTCGGTTCACCGGCCACCCTGGCTCTCTATGACGCCGCGGGCGCCCTCGTCGTCACCGGGTACGTCTCGCCCGATATGGAGTCGTACGACATCACGCACGAGGCCGACACCGAAGAGGTTCGGAACAGCTCCGGCGAGGTTGTTGGTCACATCGGCTACAACAACCGGCTGACGCTGACCGTTAATTTCATTCCTGCAAACACGACCAGCGTGGCCAATGCGCTATTGTCTGCCGCATTGCCTGATGTGAATGGCACTTGCGTCATCTCTGGAGCCCCGGTGATTGAGGTCGGCGGATACGTCGACGCCATCAATGCCGCCACCGGCAACCGTTGGATCTACGCCGGCGGTGGTTCCATCAAGACCACTGCCACCGGCAAGGCCACTGGCACGATCACCTTGAAGCGGTACACCAACATCACCGTCACCGGCGCCGCCACCGCCCTGTGAGCCAACTGGCCGACATCCTGACGGCGACAGCCAAGCCCTGCCCGGTGGTCATGGGGCTCCGAATGGAGCCTTTTGCTGTCGGGCACGCTATCCTATTGCACCGACTCGGCTCCCCATTCGTTCACGGCGGACAAGCCACCGCCAACGACCTAGTGGAGGCCGTGATTGTGTGCAGCCAGGACGCTCAGGAGTCGGTCAAGGCCATGGAGTCAATCTTCCGATGGATTCCGATCCGAATGATGCGCCGTCGGATCATCAAGTCTGACTTGATCAAAGAATGCCAGACCATGCAGGAATGGATTGGAGACCAGTCCGACTGCCCTGAAGTTTTACGGGAGCCATGTGGTCGAAGTAAAAAACCGGCAATGCCATGGCCCGAGCGGATCCTGGTCGGGCTTGTAGGAATCGGATTCACCGAAGACACTGTGCTTAGAATGCCAGTCATGGATGCGGAACGGATGTTCCTTACTCATGCCGAAATGCAGGGACATGTCGAGCTGTGGAATAGCGACAACGACGCCTTGTGGCGTTATGCTCAGGAGCAGGCAACACTGACCAACTGAACCATGGCGATCTTCTCACTCATCGCAAAGCTAGGCCTCGATGGCGCGGCCTATGAGACAGGCCTGAAAAGGGCGTCGAGCCTGACCGACAAGTTCCGCAACTCCATCAGCGGACAACTCGGCGCCGCCTTGTCTGTGGCCGCGGTGGGTGCTTTTGCTGCCAAGGTGGTTCAAACAGCCGACGCCATCGGAGACCTGTCTGAGCAACTCAACATCAGCACCGACGACGTGCAGCGTCTGCAGATCCTAGCTAACCAGACAGGCGTTTCATTCGAGGCCATGGCTAAGTCGATCACCGCGGTGAGCCAGGAGCGCCTCAAGGCTGTCGAGGAAGGTGGAAAGGCCCGAGACTACTTCAAGGCACTCGGCATCTCGGTGGCAGAGCTCAATGACAAGAGCATCTCAAATATTGACCTGATCACCCGCATGGGCAACGCCCACAAAGAATCAGGCAACAGCGCACAGACACAGGCGGCCATGATCTCGATTCTTGGAGAAAAGGCGTTCAAGGCTGCCGCTGCTCTCACCAAGATCAAAGACTTGGGTCCGATCAACCTGATCTCAAAGGAAGAAATCGACCAACTCGGACAATTAGCTGACAGGTTTGACGAAATTCAACGCCAGGTGCTCGTTTCCGGTGTGCCTGCCATGACGTTCTTCGCCGATGCAATGGAAAGAGCTATTGCCGACGAGAAAGGAGTGGCCGACGGGATGGAAGGAATCATGCAGCAACTGGGCGGAAAAGGATCGCTACTTAAAGCCATCGCACAGGAGGCATTCGCATCTCCTGAGGATGCCAACAAACGCTTCGAGGCTACACCACTGGTGCGTGGCACCATTGGCCGTATCGACTCAAGGAACAAGGACCGCATGGGCGGTTTTACATCTTCAAACGGATGGGTCGACACCTTCATGGGTCAAGTCAGGCTCCAGACGGCCGACTTGAAGTCGATCAACAAGAACACCAGCAGCACGGTTTCGGCCATCAACGGCAACTGATATGGCAACGATTCAAGGCGACATCTCAATAGTCACACCGACGTCCGGAAATGCTCCGCTGTCTTACGTCGAGGTTTCCCGGCAGTTTGACAATGCCGGATCCGGAACCGGCCCAGTCTGGACGTTTACCTATCGTGGAAGCAAAGACGCCTTGCGGGTTGCTTCGTTTCAATGGGTAAATTCCGGAGCCAAGGTCACGATCACCGAGTCCGGCCCATACTCAGAGGCCACGGTTGTCTATTCTGGCCAATCAACCAACCCGGCCGACCCGATCAATACGGCGTTTACACCTGCAGCAGGCACAGAGACACCGGAGATCCGATACGAGTTCCGTACGGATTATGCCGATGTTTCTTTGTTCGCCATGCCTTCGGTTGTCAGAGAGGCAATCGAGTTTGGTGATCCTATAGTATACCGCCTCGTGGTTGAAGGTGCCGCTAAGAATCCCGGCGAGATCAACCAAAGCAACATAGCCAGCTTCCCGGTGGCTAAACAACTCATCACCATTCTGGGACGTGGCGTGGATAGTTTTCAGGTGGCCCGAGTGAACCTCACCCGAATCGCCACCTTCTCAGGCAATAACGGCCTGCCCCAGGTGCCTTCCGCGGTGCCTCCAATTTATCTACCGGCCACGTTCGTGGCTGTCTGGGGACTGCAGTCGATTCAGTCGATGCTTCCGGTTCCGCCATCGGAGCCGTATTTGACGCCATCCGGTACGGCTTGGGGCTGGAAGCAGACAAACTATTCGACCGGCCTGATCACCAAGACAAACCAAGTCGAACAAACGATCTCCTGGACGTTTGCCCCATACGACATCCTCATTTACCCGTTCGTTTAACCCCCAACACCCCTACAATCTATGGCAGACGAAATCCAAATGACGGCGCGGCTGTACGCAGCCAAAGGCGGCGCCTACCTTCCCAGCGTCACCTACACCAAGAGCGTGACCATGTCCGGCACCGACATGGGCAGCCAAACCCAGATCATCGGCACCACCGTCGAGGCCTTGGATGTGCCCGTCGATGTCACAGCCCCCTACAAGCTCCTGGTCAGCAACCTGGACTCCACCAACTTCGTTGACCTCGGCTTCGTCAGCGGCACCTACACCATGCGCATCCCGGCCGGTGAGACCATGCTGATCCCTTACGTTGCATCGGGCCAAACGCTCTACTTCCGAGCCGATACCGCCGCGGTAACCGTGCAGGCCACCTTCTGCGAAATCTAACGAACCACCCGCCATGGCAAACGAAGTTCAAATGTCGGCAAGGCTGTTCGCCGCCAAGGGCGGGGCCACCATCGACGGTACAACCTACACGGTGACGGCCAACATGACCGGCACCGATATGGGCCAGCAGACGCAGGACGTCGGCACAGGCTCCGAGGCCCTCGACCTGACGGCCGACCTCTCGACGCCCTACCGCGTGCTAATCCGCAACCTGGACACCATCAACAGCGTGCTGGTGGGTGGGTACGATTCGGTGATCACGCCGAATATCGTCTGGCCCATCCGAATCGCCCCCGGCGAGTTCTGCCTGATTCCGCGCATCGACTCAGGCTGGACCACACTGGTCAAATCCAGCGCCGGCACGGTCAAAATCATGGTGCAGTTCTGCGAGCTGTAAGCTATGGCTTTACAACTGCCAGCCAAACTCTCGGAGCGCGGTCTAAAGGCAGACCATGCCCGGGCTATTAACCAACTGATCGAGGCCGTGCGACGGGTGCAGATCGTCGCCGGCCCCGGTCAGCGTGTGGAGCAGAACGCCAACGGCACGGTGCTGAAGACACAGCCGGCCGTCACCCAGACAGCCGAGGAGTCTTGGTTCTATTGACCCATGCCATTCGCCACCAGCCGGACCGACCGGATGTTCACGGCCCGGAACCTGAACAGCCTTTATGGCCGAGCCGACCAGAAATGCGCCAGGGTGCTCGATGGTAAATCGCCGTTGTTCGCCAACTCCGCGGCAGGCGTCTGGCAGGGCCAGTACCCGTATGGGGTATGGTACGTCTTCCGGAACGATCCGGCCTCTTGTAGGCGCCTCAGAGACCCGGGAACAGGCATCCCCGGCATCGGGACAATCTACCGGGACAACCACGACCAGACGCAGGTGGCAATCGAGCTGTCGAAGCTGGAGAACCAGTACCTCGACACCCAAGGCGGTCAGGTCTACGTCGACCATCCGATCATTGGCGTCGACCCGTTCACCTGTGACATTGGAACCATCCACTTCAGCTTCGAGCTGTTGACCCGGGAGGTGAATGGTGTTCGGTACGACATCCACCTCGGCTGGGATCCGGACGACGGCAACGGCACGTCCTATGTCCGCGGCAGCCTAGGTGCAGCCATCGACCCCACACTGCCTCCAGGGCGAATCCACAAGCACCGGCTGTCCGTGGCCGAGATCGCCATCGAGGGACCAAACGAGTTCAGGATCCTCAAAACGTATCAGCGGTACGATTGCTGGCGTGTCCACAACTGCAACGACAAGCCGGTGACGGTGTTTCTCCAACTGCCCGACGGCAGTTCGGACAGGCAGTTTGTGGCTCCAGGTGAATGCCGGAGCTTCCGGCGCCGGCCTGATGGCACATGGGGATACCGATTTCCGGGCGGATCTTTCAGCCGTTACTTTTTCCCGTACTTCACCGGCGACATCCCGTTCCTTGCTGAAGGCTCGCCATCCTGGTCGGACACGTCGACCCAATCCGAGTTCCTAAGTCTGGAACGATCCGCCCAGGCCAACAACGTCGCCAATCCGTTCATAATCAACGAATGGCGCCGGGTGATGCAGGCGGTTTACGACCCGTCGCTGCCATACGACATCCGGCAGGTTTACTCCGGCGTCTATGCCGACCCGGCCAATGGAAACACCACGATAGGCAACGCCGTGTTCACCTGGGGCCGTGCCCGGGTGACCTACAGCAACGCAGCCGGTGATGTTTTCGACGATCAAATCAGGATCTTCACCGGAACCATCGCTTTCGCCGAGCAGATCAAGGACTTGGGTGTGGATGTGACGGTCAACCCGACCAGCATCACAATGGTCAGCCGCCGCGGCACCATTCGAATCTACCCTATCGACGCCAACATCTTCACCACCGTTTTCGACCCGTTCTGGGAGATCACCACGGCAGGAACCACGATCTCAACAATTTACCCGGCGCAATACACCACCGAGACACCGGGGAGCGGTTCTGGATCGGTCACATGGGCGGCAGGCAATGAACCCACCATCTTCGAGTCAATGCGTGACCTCCGGCGCCGGGTGGCCGTTGAGCTGGGATTCCTGAACACCTTCGACGAGGTGGTCGATATTGAGGAGGAAAAGGTCAGCATTGTAACCATGACGCCTGCCGGGCTGTCTGTGAGAGGCTCCACATCCTACGGCATCGACGGCGACCTCCTGGTCAACTTCGAGACCACAGCAGAGAACAGCACCCTCTGGATTGAAAGCAGACCCACCGGCTTTGGCGTAGGACCGTGGGCCAACTTCAGGTTCACTGCAGGGCAGAAATCCTTCCTACTCGCTGTCCCAGGGGCATACCCGGCCTTGCAATGGGGCAATGTGCTCCCGGCCCGGAGCTGCACATCGAGCACCGGAGCAATCCAGCAGGTCGAGGCAGTCAACTCGGCCTTCATTCCTCCTGGTGGGCCTTGGGGCTTTTCATCGAGTGTCTACGACTTCGACTTGGTTCGTGCCTATCAGATCGACATGGCCACCGGCAGCACCGACGACAGGCCTTGGGGCGGCGACTTCTGGCGCAACAAATGGGGCGGCCAGAATGGATCCGATGCCTCGGTAAGGATCCCGGGCAGCCCCAACCAAACCCAACAGTTCGCTTTCGTTCCCGAGGCGCCAAATTCGTCATTCGTCGACCTCACCGAGGCCGGCGCCGACGATATCTTCAAAGACCAGCGGCAGGCCTCATTCGCCTCGACGGTGCCGTTCGCCAGCTCGGTCTATTCGCCGCCCTACCGGGACAACATGACGACCATCTCCTGGACGGGTGGCGTCGAGCAGGTTGGATTCCTCCTTCCGTACAACCCAATCGAGAACCCATACCAGCCCGGTGGCGGCCCGTTCTTCCACAAGATCCCGAAGTCGGCCTGGCTGTGGAACCTGCTGGAATGGACCATCCGGTCATGGACCCGCGCAGTGCCGCTTTGCCAAGGCCAGGGCGTCTGCCCGATTTACGACGCATCGGCCCTTTACACTGTCGGCGACCTACTCACCTTTGGAACAGGCCTAGAGTCTGCCGGCAGCTTGCCATCTTATTACGTCTCTGAGGCTGGCCACGACATCCTGATTGCCAATGGTGTGACGGCTTACAAGGACCAGGACGCAGGCGGTAACGATTACTGGTATGTACCGGCGATAAATCTGGCCACCTATGTGCGCGGACGAGGTTTCAATAGCTTCAACTTCGACGCCGAAAACGGACAGCCAAACGAGGCCGTCCCTGTGCCTTCGACCAAATACATCCCATTGAGATCGTATGGAGTCGGCGAAACAAACCAGTCCGGTGGGTACTACGACGTGACGGCTGGCGCCGACAAGTATCTGTCGATTCGATACGTCGACTTACGTCTACCGAATGAGCTGAGTGCCTAGTTCTTGACCCGTCGATACCCCTGCCTCCACAGGATCTTCCCGAGCCATTGCCCGTGGCGGTCTACCTCATCCTCAAGCCATTCGGGATGCATGTGATGCAGTAACTCATGCACCAGTACTTCGAGTCGGTACTTTTCGCCTAGCCTTGGGTCGATCTCGATACGGCCATCTCCAACCCATGCAATACCATCGGCTCTGAATCGTTTGAGTTTCCGTTCTGTGATTTTGATTCTGGGCGTTGCCATAGTGCTTGATTATGGAGTGAAATAATGCTTGCAATCATGCGTGAACATTGTTCCGGCACGACGCCGTGTCATGGCTATCGGGTGCTCTCATGGCAACCGGGCCAACCGTGACGCGCTGGCTGCTGCCCTGTTGTTCCGGGAGCAATACAAACCCGATGAAGTGATTCACCTGGGTGACGCCTACGACCTCGCCAGCCTCCGTGCAGGCTCTCTGGCCAATCCTGACGACTCGGATCATGCAGACGACTATCTCGACGACATCGAATGTGGTCGAGAGTTTCTAAACGCCTTGAGGCCGACGGTGTTCATCCTCGGCAACCATGACCAGCGTGCGCTGAAATACCTGCACCACCACAACACCGTGGTGCGTGGTTTTGCCGAGGCCATCTGGGACAAGATGAAACAACCCATTGAGAAGCACGCCCGGGTGTTCATCAAACACCACGACGTGTTGCCCAGGAGCTGGTACACACTGGGTGGCTACAAGTTCGGCCATGGCATTCTGTACTCCGAAAACTTCCTGCGCGACACCGCGGAGACTTGGGGCAACACCGTGGTGGCCCACGCGCATCGCGCAGGCATGGCTACAGGGCGCCGGAGCGACCATCCGGTGTGTTTGTCCCCGGGAACACTGGCGGACGCGCCATGCATGGATTACGCGCTACGGCGAAGAGGTACGCTGGCTTGGTCCCATGGCATCGTATTCGGCGAGTACACCGAAGACTCAGCGCAACTCTACGTCCACCAATGGTCCCAGGGAGAAAAGCTATGGAATCTGCCGAGCTTCTAAAACGCATCAGGGACGAGCTGGGGAAAAAGGTGCAGGTGCCTGATTCCGAGTGGAAAACCGCTCGGCAGTGGGGCATTGTGTGGGGCCTTGGACTTGCTCAAACCAACAAGATGCTCATGCAGGGCATGGAATCTGGCCTGATGGAAATGGAACGATTCCGAGTTAAAACACCCACCCGCGGAGCCTACCCAATCCCACACTACCGATGCGTTTCTTCAACAAATCCAAGCCATCCATCGAAGTCGAAGTAGTCAGCTTGGACGCCAAGCTGCGAGTCGGCGAGACCAAATGGGACGCCGTGGTCTACCGCAGGGTCGACGACGGCCAAATCCACTGCCGTCCTAAGGTCGAGTTCTTCGCCAAGTTCGTGCTGATCGCAAAAAAGTGACCACTGTTTGACCCGCATAAACATTGGGTTTTCTTCAAAATCTACAGAAAAAAGGTTTTCTCTGTAGACGGGAGACATGATCTCGGCCATCTTGATCACGTCGAAAGCAACAACAGCAAACCAAAGCAAAACATGAGCAACGCGATCACGATCCAACTTCCCACCGAAAAATCCTACTGGGGCAGCACTGCAACCGAGGCTGACGTTTACCGCATCATCGGTAATTTGGAGATGATGATCCGAAGCCAATTTCCGGATGTGGACATCGACTTCCAGCATATCCCAGAGCCTCGAGGCCGCGGCATCTGGGGTGACGATGGCTCGTTGATTGATTCAATCCACCAGTACATTCAGGACAACTGGACCGCAGCGCTCTGATCTACGGCCTGGCGACCGCTATCGCCACATCCGACCTGTGAGGAATACAGGGAACCAGGGGCGCGACTGGCCAACGCGCAAAACTCCCCAAACCATGACCACTCTCTCCAACCTTATCTCGGCCCTGATCATCGTCGAGTCATCCGGCAACGATCTAGCCATCGGCGACAACGGACGCGCCATTGGGCCCCTGCAGATCCACCGCGGCGTGGTCCTGGATGTGAACCGGATCACCGGCAGCAACTACCAGTGGCAGCAAATGACCAACCGGGTGGCGGCCAGGGCTGTGTGCGAGGCCTACCTGAAGCACTACGGCCGCGGCAAGACTACCGAGGAGCAGGCCCGCATTTGGAATGGGGGCCCGACTGGGGACCGTAAGACTGCCACGCTGGCTTACTGGGCGAAGGTTAAGAAGGCGATCAAATGACATTCGAATCACTTATTTTATCAATAAACCCACAATACGCAAAACACATGAAGCAGCAAACATTAATTGAAACAATAACCCCACGCATCGCCAGCTCATATCTTGAGTTTAACAATAACAACAGGCCACTTAGGAAGGCGCACATCAGATCGCTTGCCTTTGATATGATGAATGGAGATTGGCAAGTGACGCATCAAGGCATTGCTTTTGATACCACTGGAAGATTGATCGACGGGCAGCATAGATTGCACGCCATTATTGAGGCTGGTGTTCCGATTCAAATGCTTGTCACAAGGGGATGCTCTGCTTCTTCATTCTCAATACTTGACCGTGGCGCAAACAGAAGCCCATCAGACATCCTTGGGTGGCCAAAGAAAATTACCGAGGTGATTATGCTTGCTGTCAGAATTGCATCAGGAACAAATCCAACGGTAAGTCGCATAAAACTAATGGAACAATCACGATTGGTCGAGAACTGTCAGATTCTTTTACATCATTGCCAAACATGCAGGTCGACCATGAGCAGCGCAGGAGTAAAGTTAGCTGCTTGCGTACAGATGACGGAGCAAAAAGATCACCAGTTTGTAATATCTCAATATAGGGCACTAATATCGCAGCAATACAATGACATGACTAAATGTTCGCAATCATTTAACAGGCAAGCCAGAGATAAACATATGCCTAGAGAAGAGTTGTTCTGCAGAGCAATGTTTGCGTTTGATAATCTTGAGGTAAACAGGCCTCATATCATAATCACAGAAGACACCATTGCTCAAAAAAACGAAATACTTCGACGCATAGTTAAAAACGACACATCAGGATACATTGGAAATGAAGCCTAAGACTATCAACGTGACACCTACCACACACAAGGCCCTTCGAGAATACTGCCTCGCCGCCGGCCTCAAACTGCAGGCCGTGGCCGACAAGGCAATAGCTGCCTGGCTAAAGAAGGCCGCCCGATGAAGCGTATCCTAGCCATCGACCCAGGCCTGTCAGGCGGCCTGGCCTACCTAGGGGCGTCGGGCTTCATCCTGGACAGCATGCCGGCCACCGACCAGGACGTCTGCATCTTGGTCATGGATAGGCTGGCTATCTCGGATGTCTGCTATATTGAGAAGGTCGGCGGATATGTGGGCGGCAAGGGCGCCCCAGGCAGCTCAATGTTCCAATTCGGCCGCAACGTCGGCTTCCTGCACGGCCTGATCGCAGCCAGTCGGACCCGGGTGATCGAGGTGCCGCCGCAGCGTTGGCAGAAGACGATTGGGGCGGGCACCAAGGCGACACACGGCGCCAAATGGAAGAGCCACCTGAAGAGCATCGCGCAGCAGCGACAGCCTCGCCAAGTGATCACACTGAAGACCGCGGACGCTGTGCTGATCCTGGAACACGCCATGATTGCGGAGGGGCTCAAATGAGCAAAAAACAAACCAAAGCCGAAGAGCAATATCGAATCACACTGAGGGGGGTTCTTTACCTCTATCTTCCAAAAGAGAAGGCCAACGATGTCTACAACGCCATCGAGCTGTCCTGCCGTCGCAATGGCTGGGGAATCGCAATCAACGAAGAGAACACATTGGACTTTGTGGAAATGCAACGAGTGGAGGAATCGAAATGAGCGACACCCCAATATCAGACAGCACTCCGCACAACGTAGCCGATCTGGGTATGCTGTGCAGGAGGCTCGAACGCGAACTCAACGCGGTCAATGAACGGATCAAGCGGCTGGAGGCAGCGGGGGATGCGATGGTTTCACACGCAAAAGCTCTAGGAATGGATGGAACAGGATTGGTGCAACGATGGTACAAAGCCAAGGAGGCCAAGCCGTGAGCCATCATCTTCGTGACGCCACGAAAATGATCAGCAAAACACCGCGCACAGACCGACAGCCGGTTGTCACCGTGGCGTTCCAGCACTTCGTGAAGGCTGGCTTCGCCCGTCAGCTAGAGAGGCAACTGGCTGGAGCGAACAAGCGCATCAAAGAACTCGAAGCCAAAGTGGACGAGTTGAACGACCTCAAGAAATGGTTGGAGGGACGATAAATCCATGAGATCAGCCAAAGAAATACAGCGTGAAGGCGACGGTCTACGCGTGCTGTCCCGCGGAGAAGTGGGCGCAGCATTCAAGGCAGCACGGGCCAAGAAGATTGAAACGACCTCCTACTGGACACGCAAACGCGGAAAGGCAACCAAGTGACCGATAAGAAGACAATCGAGACAATGATGGAATACGGCGGCAGCTTTGTGCGGAAACTGGGCGCCGCGGCACTGGTGGCAGACCAGCAGAACCTAAACCGCATCAAGGCCACCTGGCCCGAGTACTGGAGCCAATACACACGGATGGCAAAGCAACTTTCCGAGGTCGAAAAGCAGGCCTCGAAATAACACAACAACAACAAC
>Ga0164292_10000565_pt1 | contig 29312 bp, 29 predicted proteins | sample GEODES117metaG_FD_111486 | JGI IMG/M metagenome (GOLD analysis project Ga0164292, IMG submission 111486) | Eutrophic lake water microbial communities from Lake Mendota, Wisconsin, USA - GEODES117 metaG | ecosystem: Environmental > Aquatic > Freshwater > Lake | place: USA: Lake Mendota...
AGCCGGCAGAATTTCAAGGATCGCCGCACCGCCGCTCTCGTCGAGTGGCGTCAACTCTGCGCGGCCTGAACAACGACGGGTTTGGGCGAATTCTGAGACTATTTTGGTTTGTCTGACAGCACCCAACAAGGGCTTCCCAGGCCTCCAACCATTGTATACAAACAGACAAGTTCCGAATTCGACCCGGTGATGGGCTCGAAAACTCCAGCTGACGGGCTTCAAATGTATCGCATCGGTATCGACGTCGGAGGCACCTTCACCGATTTCACTTTGCACGACGACGCTGATGGCAGCATCCGCTTCTTCAAGGTACCTTCGACGCCGGGCGATCCCTCGGAGGCAATCGAGCGCGGGCTCGTCGAGATGCTGGAACGCTTTTGCTTGACTGCCGCGAATGTCGGCTATCTCGGCCATGGGACGACGGTTGCAACCAATATCGTCATCGAACGCAGAGGCGCCCGTACGGGGCTGCTGACAACAAAAGGCTTCCGCGATGTGCTTGAACTAGGCCGGCAAGCGAGACCATCGATCTACGACTATCGGGTCCAAAAGCCACCGGTTCTCGTGCCGCGCGATCGACGTGCCGAAGTGGCCGAGCGCGTGGGGCCGGATGGTTCGGTGCTGCTTGAAATGGATGATGCGACACTCGAGGCTGGCATCGATCAACTTGTAGAGGCGGGCGTTGAGAGTGTCGCGATCTGTTTTCTTCACAGCTATCTGCGCCCGGAACACGAGGCGCGAGCGAAGGCCGCCGTCGAACGCCGCATGCCGGGCGCGTATGTGAGCGTTTCCTCGGAGATACTTCCAGAGTTTCGCGAGTTCGAGCGGATGTCGACCACGGTGGTCAATGCCTTTGTCGGGCCGCGCATGGGTTCTTATCTCGACCGGTTCCGCGAAAGGGTGAGGGCCATCGGTATACCTGCGGAGCCATACACCATCCATTCGAACGGTGGGCTGATGTCGGTTGCGACCGTACGGAACTGCCCAGTTCGAACCTGTGTCTCAGGGCCCGCGGCGGGCGTCGTCGGCGCGGCCGAGATCGGGCGCCTCGCTGGATTTCCGAACCTCATCACATTCGATGTCGGGGGCACCTCGACCGATGTATCGCTGATCCACCGTTCAGCACCACTTTACACCTCAAGCCGGCTTGTAGCAGGCTATCCTGTGAAAACGCCGATGATCGACATTCATGTGATTGGTGCCGGGGGAGGCTCAATCGCGCGCATTGACGATGCCGGCGCCCTCAAGGTCGGCCCTCAGTCCGCCGGCGCGGATCCCGGCCCCGTTGCCTATGGGCGGGGGGGCACAGAACCAACCATCACGGATGCCAATCTTGTGCTTGGCAGACTTGATGCGACAACGCTGCTCGGCGGTCGAATGACGATTGACCTCGAGGCTGCGCGCCGCGTTATTCGCGACCGTATCGCGACACCGCTCGGGCTTTCTCTGGAGGCGGCCGCGCTTGGCATCGTGCAGATCGCCAATGCCAACATGAGCCGCGCAATCCGCTCGGTTTCGGTCGAGAAGGGTTATGACGTATCGGAGTTCGCACTGGCGGCCTTTGGAGGTGCAGGCCCGTTACATGCGGTGGATGTTGCGGTGGAGTGCGGAATTCCTCGCATTCTCGTGCCACGAGAGCCGGGTACACTCTGCGCCCGTGGCATGCTTCTGACGGATCTCTCGGCAGATTTCGTCCGCAGCCATTTCGCCGACGCGGCACCGGAAAGCTGGCAAAGCATCCTTTCTCTGTTCGATGAGATGATTTCTGAAGCCTCGGCCTGGCTCGATGGCGAAGATGTCGCTCAGAAAGATCGTGTGTTCAAGCGCGTGCTTGATGCGCGCTATCGCGGTCAGAACTTTGAGGTGAAGGTCGATTGCGACAGCCTCGGCGTCCATGATCTTGCTCTGGTTGCAACGCGTTTTCACGAGGCTCACACGCTGGAGTATGGCTACGCTATCCCTACGCGCGAGATCGAGTTCGTCTCGTCAAGGGTGCAGGCAATCGGGAAGGTTGAACGAGCGCCGCAGTCGCTTGTCTCGGGTGGACCCTCCTTGGAGGCAGCTGTCATCGGCCACCGCAAGATGTTTGTGGACAGCAAGGCTGGCTGGTGTGAATCAAAGGTTCTTGCCCGCGAATTCCTCCCTATCGGGCAGCTCATTTCCGGTCCCGTGATCATCAATGAGATGAGTGCGACGACGCTCGTCTTCCCGGGGCAGACGGCAACGGTGGATCCGCTCGGTAACATCATCGTGGAGGTCAACCAATGAGTCAGTCTGCACCTGTTCGTATTGCTGATCCAATCCAGATGGAGGTATTCTCCAATCGCCTTCTGGCGATCGCCGAAGATATGGGCTCGATTTTGATCCGATCCTCGTTTTCGTCGAATATCAAGGAGCGAAAGGACGCCTCAACCGCGCTCTTCGACGCAAAAGGCCGGTTGGTCGCGCAGGCGGATCATATCCCTATCCATCTTGGTGCGATGATCGGGGCCGTTGAGACAATTCTTGCGCGCTACAGGCTTGAGGACATGGCACCGGGCGATGCGTTTATCTGCAATGATCCCTATCTTGCCGGCGGCAGCCACCTCCCTGATATCTCGATCATCACACCGATCCATCATGATGGGAAGGTTCGCTTCTTTGCCGGTAACATTGCGCATCATGCGGATGTCGGCGGGCGGACCCCCGGCTCGACCTCTGGCATATCCCGGTCCATCTTCGAGGAGGGCATACGGCTTCCGGTGATCCGCATCGCCCGGGCGGGCGTCATCGACGAGGACCTGCTCACACTGATTGCATGCAATACCCGCGACCCCGAAGAGCGATTGCTCGATCTTCGCACGCAAGTCGGAACAAATCTTCGCGGACGCTCCATGCTGACTGCGCTGATAGACCGGATGGGATGGCCCGTAGTAGCACAAGCAATCGAGGATATCCTCGCCTATACTAGGAGACGGCTTGTCAATCGCATATCGGCATTGCCTGACGGCACATACACCTTCGAGCGTTCTATGGATGACGATGGATTTCCGGGCGAGAAGGTGCCGATCGTCTGCACAGTTCGCATTTCCGGCGAACGAATCGAACTTGATTTTACCGGCTCAGGCCCGGAAGCGCGCGGAGCCATCAACCTGCCAGATTCAGCTATCAAGGCGTCAGTATACTATTGCGTGAAAGCGGTCCTCGATCCGGGCCTAATGCCCAATCAAGGTATCATCGACCCCATTCACATTTTTGCGCCGCCGGGCACAATCGTGAATCCGAACCCTCCTGCGGCTGTCGCCGCGCGAGCCGTGACATCCAACCGGCTATGTGGAGCCGTGTTCGGCGCGCTGTTCCAGGCGCTCCCGCCTGAACGTGTGATGGCATCTTGTAACGATTCAACCTCCGCGACATCCGTTTCCGGCTTTCACCCGAAGCGGGGCGCAACCTATGTCTATCCCGAAAGCATGGGCGGCGGAGCCGGAGCATTCGCCGACCGTGACGGCATGGATGCGGTGCATGTCCACACCGTCAATTCAACCAATCTTCCCGTTGAGGCGCTCGAACTTGAGTATCCACTCCTGCTCGAGGAATATTGTTTTGTTCCCGATTCTGGCGGCGCAGGCCGGCACCGCGGTGGTTTAGGCATGGCACGGCAGATCAAGATTCTCGCCGACGGAACGGTATTCTCGGCCCGGTCCGATGCCCATCTCGTTTCGGCCCCGGGCGTATTTGGCGGGAAGTCGTCTAACCTTACTCGGATTCTGCGGAACCCGGGGACCGATCGCGAAGAAGTTCTGCATTCGAAGGCCTCGGGCCTAGTCCTTGCTGCCGGAGAGACGATCCGGGTTGAGACGCTGGGCGCTGGCGGTTACGGCGACCCGCACGAAAGGTCACTCGATCTCCTGGCTGCCGACCTAAGGGAAGGAAAAGTCAGCCAGGCCTCAGCTGAAAAGGACTACGGTCGGGATCGCGTCATTCTGGCACTCGCTATCCGTTAGACCTCCAAGTCGGGAGTGCGAGATTGGCGCGGCTTGGACCGCACTGGCCAATCGGCATCCATAGACATGCTCACTGTATTCATTTAGACGATTGCAATAGAGCTCATTGCACATTTTGCAGTCGGATTGCCTTGTGGGAGGCAGTTGGGGCCTGTGTTCCGGAAATGCTTACGCAGGAGCACTCAACGTATCGAAAGGACCCAACTTGGCTACTGTACAACCATTAGTCGCAGCGGAGCTCGACGATTTTCCGCTTCCGAAGCGGATTTCGCTCGCAGAATCAATCGCCGATTCAGTTGCGGAAGCCATCGCAACCGGCCACATGCAGCAAGGAGAGCGGGTGGTTGAAACGTCACTCGCAGAGCGCTTCGGCGTCAGCCGTGTGCCGATCCGGGAGGCACTCAAGGTCCTGCATGCACAGGGCATCTTGTCCGGCGGTGGGCATCGAGGGTTCCGCATCGCCTCGTTCGGAATGGAAACAATCGACAAGATATTTGAAGTTCGTCTGATGCTCGAGACTTTCCTGCTTCGCGATGCTGTCGATCGCTGGCGTCAGGGGCTCGCCAATCCCGCCGATCTCGATCTTTCCATCCGCCAGATGGAGATCGCTGCGAAAACCGATGATCGCCGCGCCTCGCTTCGCGCGGATATCGAGTTTCACCGGACGATTTGCCAAGCCTCGGGCAACCTGATCTCGACAACTCTGTGGGAGGGGATCGCCCGGCATGTCCTGATCATATTCAGCCTTGAAGCATACCGCGACAGCAATCTTTATGCGATTGCCGGACAACATCGCGACTTCCGTGATTTCATTCTCGGCGCCATCAAGACGAGGCCTGATATTGACGATTATCGCCGAGCACTTGAAGACCACATCCTGCTGGTGGCGCGGGCGAAGCGGACACGGAAGGTATAAGGCCAGCGCGCTGGAGGATATCTCTCTTGTCAACCGGGCTTCGCGCCTTTTCACTCGCCTTTCTGGCCATGCTGCTTTTCGCCCTGGAGGCGGCTTTTGCGAAGGCAATTGGCCAAAGGATTGACCTTGCACAAATTGGTGTGATCCGTTCGGTCATCCAATTCGCGTTTCTTGCCGCTCTACTCAAGCGGGGGTTTGCAGCGTCGTTCCGGACGGAGCGACCCGGAATGCATCTCACGCGCGGACTGCTCAGTGTCACGGGGCTTGCGGCCTATTTTTACATCTATGCACATCTGCCGATGGCAACGGCCACCGTTTTATCGTTTTCCGGCGTGCTCTTCACGACCATGATGGCGCAGACAGTGCTGAAAGAGGCAGTTGGCTGGCGCCGCTGGTCAGCGACGATCATTGGATTTTGCGGCATTTTGATCGTGGTCCGACCTGGCAGCCAACCCCTCGATTTCGCCGTGTTCATCGGCATCTATTTTGCGCTGAACGGGGCCGGAATCAACATCGCGACCAAAGGGCTGACACGAACCGAGAGCACCGTTACCATCATGGCGTGGATCGCGGCCATCACCTTGATCGTAGCGCTCCCGATTTCCGCCTTCACCTTCGCCATGCCGAGCGCCTACAACTTCTGGCTTATGGTGGGCATTGGAGTAACCGGGACAATTGGTCAGTATGCGTCTGTTACCGCCTACCGCTTGGTGGATGTCTCGGCAATTGCCCCAGTGTTGTACTTCCGGATCGTGATTGCCGCAGCCATCGGCTATTTTGTCTTTTCCGAGGTGCTGGATGCCGCCACGATCATCGGCTCAGCAATCGTGACCTTGAGTGCCCTATACATCACGATCCGCGAATCTCACTTAGCGCGGGGAAGGGAGGTATGAGAGTTCTCAAGGGCGCGGCTGCAGCGGCGGCTTCGGCCAATCCGTCGGCGCGTTCCAGCCGCCCGGCCGACGATAGGGTGAAAGGTCTGCGCGCTTCATGGCAGCCTGAGCTTCTCTCCTTGCGCGCTCAACGATGATGGCCGGATTCACACGTAGCGGGCTTCGATCCCGCATCAGGAATTCGCCATCGACAATCACATCGCGCACGTCGCGCGAGTTCGCATAAAGAACAAGGCTCTGTGCAACATCGTGAATACCACCGAAATGGGGCCCGGCAAGGCTGACAACCAGCAGGTCAGCCTTCTTGCCCGCCTCGATTGAGCCGATCTCTTCCGCAAGCCCGAGCACGCGCGCAGCCTCCAGCGTGACCATACCCAGCAGAGTCTCCGGCGGCAGGACCGATTGGGTGCCCTCGCCTTGCCACTGGTTCCAGGCCGTGCGCGCGAGTTCACGCCAGAGATCGTAGGACGTGTAAGGTGCTGCGCCATCAGTCGTGACCGCGACTGGGATCCCGCTGCGGCGAAAGGCAGGGATTGGCGCAAAGCCATACCAGAGGTTTTCATGCGTAAACGCAACGGTTGCGATGCCGAGTGTCTCGCGATGCCGCGCGAGAGCCTGCACATCTGTCAGAGGCAAGCCGTTTGCATGCGCAATGACGATCCTGCACGCAGACATGATTTCGTCCAGCTTTGACTGGCCAAAGTGCTTGCGAGCAAAGTCGATTCCGCCAGCGAACATATGAGTATGGATTGCGACCCGGTGCTCCCGGGCCAGCGCCGTCATCGCCTCTGCATGCGCAAGCATGACCGGAGCATCGCCTGCATCAGGGACGCGATTGGGAGTTCGTTTATGGAGCACGTGGCGTCCGAGCAGGTAAGGAACAGCCAGAGCCGCATGGATCCGCCCCCCGGCCGCACCATGCCAGCGCTCAATCGCCTCGGCCGATCGCGCAATGGCATCCCCGGACGTGAAGTGGAGGGGTTTCAATTCGCCATCAACAAGGCGGTTTGCCGTGAAGGGCTCCGGGAGATGCGGAAAGATCGGGTCCGGCGGGCCAATGCCGAGCACAAAGCGCAGTCCGGCATCAGCATAGGACTTGGCGGTCACGTCCGAGTAGATCGTTTCATCCGCGCGCGCTGGCGTGGCGCCGATGACGGACTGGCCTGTTGTGACCCCGGCATAGAGACGTTCAAGCGCCGCAAGCTCAGCATCAGCCTGCCACCAGTCTGGTGTGGTTGCGGTCCAGTACAGATGCGATGGCCAAGCGCTTTCAGGGTGGAACAAGCCGCGGATCATGCCATGGCCCGCGTGGGCGTAAGCATCAACAAGGCCGGGCATGATGACACAACCTGTCGCATCATGGTGGTTGCGCGCAACGAAGCGCGTCTCGATCTCCTCGCGGCTGCCGGCCCCGACGATGCGCGTGCCATCGATCGCGACTGCGCCATCGGGATGTTCGGGATCGCGTGCATTCATGGTCAAGAGATGGCCGCCGCCGATGATCGTTTCGACCTCCTGCCTCCCCGCCATCAACTGCCCTCCGTCAGAATGTAGATTGATAACCCCGAGCAACCCTTCAATCTGTATACAACTAGACAAGCTTGTCGAGCCTGGTGCCTTGGAAATGGCTTGGCCGTGCAGACTTGCTTATTCGCGGTTACTTTCTGCGGGGGTCAGAGGTGCTAAAAACGAACGCTGCCTCACAGGTCGAAATGGCTGTTTCAAGAGTAGTTTCGCAGCCGACCTTGGTAGCGCCCGGGTATATTCCGGACAATGACGGCCTTTCCGTCGTCCGAGCGGGCATGTCTGGCATCATCTACAATGTCCGGACCGGGGATCCTGCTTTCGGGTGGGCCGCGAACCATGTCGAACCAGGCGTGTCGATCGATTCCGAGGATGATGGCCAGCACCATGCGATCCATGATCTTGCTTGCATTGGCAACGAGGCTGTCGGCGCGCGCGGTATCGTTTCGGGCGAGCATACCCGTCTGTTGATCGACTTTCCTGATCATGTCTATGAGGCGATGAAGGTCGGCGATTTCGTGCTGATCCGCACAGTGGGACGAGGTCTCGCTCTCACGGATTGTCCTCATTTCGAACTCAAGAAGATGAGCCCGCGCCCGTTCGAGGCGATGCGCGGCGGATAAGCGTGCCGGTGGCGATGGAGCTGCCGACCCGGATCATGGGATCCGGGGCTGAACTCAATAGCGAGCATGTCGATCAGGATTTGATGTCCGGCGACCGGCCGTTGATGGAGGAAACCGGAATTGACCAGATGAAACCGGGTGATCTGATCGCGATACGCCACGCCAATCGTCGCTTCGGCCGCAGTTTCCGCGACGGTGCGGTGTCGATTGCGCTCTGCATCCACGGCGTGTGATGATCATAGAAGGGAACGGCCATCAGCGTCTGGTCTCTGGCAGATAGGCTATCACCTCAACTTCGACCTTGACCTCGGGAGAACCAAGCCCGGCGAGGATGCCGGTATGCGGCGGCCGATGATCTCCGAAGAAGGCGAGGCGCGCGGCGGTCACTGCGTCGCGGTCGGCCCGATCGACGAGGATGGTATTGATCTTGATCACATCCTTCGCGGTTGCGCCGACACTCGCCAGGCATTTCGCGATATTGGCGTAGACCTGCCTTGCCTGCGCACCTGCATCGTCAATACCGACCCAATTGCCGGCCTCGTCCTTGGCGATCTGCCCGGCTACGAAGACGAAATCTCCTGCGCGACTGACGTGGCTGTAGCTGGTCGCAGGCGCAACCTCTGCTGGGTCAATGATTTCGAGCGGCCGCAATGGTCCGGTCATGTCACAATCTCCTTTGTCCGGCTCTGGTCGCCAGTACGCGTTGAACAAGGCTAGGATCAAACAGGGGCAAAGGTTCTCGCGGCCCTGAATCAGCAAGTATGCGGATCATCTCGAGCACGGCAGGCGCCGTGTAGTAGGCGCGGTAAACGACGGACAGAAGGCGCGAAAAACGGTGCGTCTGAGTTTGCTCTATCGCCTTGATCGCCTCGAACCTATCCTCCGGCGCGAGATGATCTAGCGCCTGACTCCAGTTCAGAAGGTCTGCGCGCTGGTGTTCGTCAAGCGCCTCCCATAAATCAGAAACAGGCACTGCCACGGAAAAAATCGGCCAACGCTTCACATCGCCGGGGATCAGGCAATCGAGGAGGATAGCAGCCCGAACCAGGTCCATTTCTTTGTCGCATCGGGGATCAGGGATAGACATGGCGCGCAGTCCGGGTGCAGGCTTTGTACCGATGCGAAAAGATATCGAAACCGATATTGCGATTGTCGGCTCCGGACCCGTGGGTGCGGCAACGGCTTGGCGGCTTGCCGTGGCCGGACTTTCCCCGCTGATCATCGAGAAGGGACCCGTCTTCGACGCAAGTGCTCTCGAACGTGATCGGGCAGACTGGGAACTTCGGCGCGCTACAGAGCTTTCCTCGAACCCCAACATTCGTGGCGCGCCATTCGATGATCCGGTGGATGATCGCGATACGCCCATCAAACCGATGTTTGCGCATGGAACCGGCGGCACCTCGCTCCATTGGTCCGCGCACGTGCCGCGCTTCAGGCCAGAGGATTTCCGCGTTCATTCGCTCGATGGCGTGGCGCGGGACTGGCCGATCTCCTGGCACGATCTCTCGCCGTTCTATGAACTCGTGGAGCAGCAATGGGGAACCGCTTTTCTCCCAGGCGACCCTTCGGGCGGGCCCAAACAAGGCAAGGCGAAGCCGTTGCCGACGATTGGCGCACATGGCCGCCGCTTTGCCAGTGCTTTCGATGCGATGGGCTGGCACTGGTGGCCCGTTGACCTCGTGGTCGGCCGGGATGCGGATGATCTCGAAACACGCCATTGCACGCATGTCGGACCTTGCGATCTTGGCTGTCCGAGTCGGCTCCGATCGAGCGCGAACCAAGCCTTTCTTGAGGATGCGTTGCGACTTGGGGCAACAATGATACCCGAGACCCGCGTTCTGAAGATTGAAACGGACACGAGAGGCCACGCGATCGCGATGCTCTGTCGCTCCGGGGATGACGAGTTCCGAGTGCGCGCCCGGCACTTCGTTCTTGCAGCCAATGGTTCGTCGACGCCGCGCTTGCTCCTTCTCTCTCAGAGCGCGCGATCCCCCAACGGTCTCGCGAACAGCTCCGGCCTTGTCGGTCGAGGGTTGATGCTTCACCCCTATGCCAAGGTTGATGCCCTGTTCGATCAACCGCTCGGAAGCTGGGTAGCGGGCGAAAAGGCAGGTCTGATCAGCCTCGAGTTCCTGCAAACCAAGGCCGAGCGTGGTTTCAAGCGTGGCGTCAAGCTGCAACTGGTCACCGCCCCTCCTCCGGCAGCCCTGGCGGAGGGCGCCGTCACCGGCTCCCGCCTTGCATGGGGCGCCGCCCACCATGCCGGGTTCGAGGCGCGGTTCGACCGCATTTGCGGCTTTACGGTCTGTGCCGAGGATCTTCCGGAAGATGAGAACCGGATCACGCTCTCCGATACCATCAGGGACCGCGACGGTCTGCCGGCTGCGAAATGGATCTATCGCGTTGGCGAAAATTCTCGAAACGCCCTCGATTTCGGGCTCGATAGGGCAACCGATGTTCTCAAACGCGCCGGTGGCGGCGAAATCTTCCGCACACCGCTGAGGGATCAAGCTGGCTTTCACATCATGGGTACCGCGCGTATGGGCGATGATCCCGCCACATCGGTTGTTGACGCCCATGGCCGCTGCCATGATGTCGAGAACCTGTGGATTGTCGATTCCAGTGTATTCGTCACATCCTCTGCGTTGAACCCGACGCTGACGGCGCAAGCCTTCGCACTGCGCACAGCCGATACGCTTGCCGCGAGCTTGGCGAACTGAGCTGCTGGCAACGATCACAGGGGTCGTGATATCTGCGCCATCAAAGCGGATCGAGCCTGCTGTCGGGTCAGTCAGCTTGAGTATGGTGCGGCCAATTGTTGGCTTGCCTGAGCCCGATTCGCCGACGAGCCCGACAACCTCGCCCGGGTTGATCGAAAAACTTACCCCGTCGACCGCCCTGATGCCCGGACGGGACGGGCGCAGGAAGCGACTTGCGCCGCCGAAGGTCTTGACCATATCCCGAACTTCGAGGAGCGGTCCCATCACATCAACTCCCAGTGGAGGCAGCGTGTAGCCCTACCCACTCCGATTTTGACGAGGTCAGGAATGGCTCGCCCGCAATCTTCCTGGGCGAATGCACAGCGAGGAGAAAAGGCACAGCCTGGTGGCATGTCGAGCGGGCCGGGGACATTCCCCGGGATAGCTGCGAGCGGCTTTTGCATCGTTCCGCCCTGCGGCCCCGTTCCGCCTTTGCAATCGAGGAGAGCAAGCCTTTCGTGTAAGGGGGCTTCGGGCTCGCGAAAATCTCACGGACTGGACCCGCCTGAACGATGCGCCCGCGATCCGCCATTTCTGCGACCACGCCCATGTTATGGGTCACGAAAATGATGCTCATACCGGCCTTGGATGCCTTGAGCGCGCGCAACAGGTCGAGGATCTGGGCCTGAATGGTCACGTCAAGTGCGGTCGTCGGCTCATCCGCAATCAGCACGGCTGGCTCGCAGGCAAGTGCCATAGCGATCATCACACGCTGGCGCATGCCTCCGGACATCATGTGAGGATAGTCATGCGCCCGCAAATCCGGATCCGCGATACCAACCTGCCGCAAAAGCTCAACCGCGCCGGCCCAAGCCTGGCTGTAACGCGTGCCCCGGTGCTCACGGATGGCTTCAGCGATCTGGTCACCCACACTGAACAGCGGGTTGAGACTGGTCCTCGGCTCTTGAAAGATCACGGCGACATCATCGCCCCTTAACCCGCGCATCTCGCCCTCTGCCATGGCACAAAGGTCGACCACCTTGCCTGATTTCCGGCGGAAGTACGCCCTCCCAAATACAACCCGTCCCGGCAGGTTACGAGCCCAAGGATCGAGAAGCAGGTGACCGACTTGCCCCAGCCGGACTCGCCGACGAACTCAATCGTCTCCCCGCGCGCCAAATCGATTGAAACGTCCTGAGCCGACCGCACAATGCCCACGTCCGTCGGAAAATGCGTCGTCAAGTCAGTGACGGAAAGGATCAGGTCGTCGGGCAGTTCACCCATGACATTCTCTTTGGCTCGCTACGTAACGACATCATGTCGACAAAGAGCTTGTAATACAAGCAGACAATGAATAGCGTATCTGAACTGCTTGCTGGCAGCTGCCGAGAGGGCTCATGCGACGTCTTGAAGGCAAGGTGGCGATCGTAACGGGCGGTGCCGGCGGAATGGGTCGTTCCACAGCACTTCTATTCGCACGAGAAGGTGCAAGCGTGGTTGTTGGGGATGTTGACGCCACCGCAGGTGCGAAACTTGAGGCCGAAGCGACCGCCGCCGGGGTGACCCTCATTTTTCAACATTGCGATGTTGCTATCGAGGCGGATGTCGCCGCTTTGGTTGCAACGGCGGAAAGCCAGTTTGGCAAGCTTGACACCATTTTCAACAATGCGGGTATCGAGCAGGCGGTTACCCCTTCAACAGATGTCAGCGAAGCCCAGTTAGACCGTGTGATCGGCATCAACCTGAAGGGTACATTTTTCGGCTGCAAGCACGCGATCCCGGCGCTGCTCAGAAATGGCGGCGGCACCATCGTCAATAATTCATCGGTCTCAGCCTTCGCCAATGTCGGCTTCAACATCTCCTACGCTGCGTCGAAGGGCGCGGTGATGTCGATGACCCGCGTTCTTGCCATAGAGTATGCCAAGAGGAACATCCGTGTGAACGCCATCAATCCCGGCGTGATCGACACCGAGATGAACCGTCGCAACAAGGCGCTTGCCGCCGATCCAGATGCCTGGACAGAGCGCTCCATGGCGGTCACGCCCATGGGCAGGATGGGAACCGGCGACGAGATTGCCGAGACGGTTCTGTTCCTCGCATCCGACCAATCCTCGTTCATTACAGGTGTTGGCCTGTTGATTGACGGCGGCCGGGTGGCGACATGAGTGGCAAGCTCGCGGGGAAGGTCGCGATTGTCACCGGCGGTGCCCGCGGCATCGGCCGTGCTGTGGTCAAGGAATTTGCTGCCGAAGGCGCAACCGTCCACGCAGTCGACCAGTTCGGCAATGAGATGGAGGCCGTGGCATCGGCGGCGAGGAGTGCGGGCAGCCGGGTCGCTGCTTGGTCGCTGGACCTTCGAGACGAGAACGCGGTCGCGGTAACCTTTGCCGAAATCGAGCAGAAGGAAGGGAGAGTTGATGTTCTCGTCAACAATGCTGGGGTCATTTTTTTCAAGCCCATAGAAGCAACATCCGTGGAAGATTGGGACCGGCTGCTGGATATAAACCTGCGCGGGCCGTTTCTTTGTACACGTGCCGTTGCACCGGGGATGAAGGTCAGGCGGTCTGGCGCGATCATCAACGTGTCCTCGAATGCAGGCGTCAAGGGCGGCAATGACGAAAGCGCCTATTGCGCCTCGAAGTTCGGCATCGAAGGGTTTTCGAGGGCGCTCGCGATCGAGTTCCGCCCCTACAACGTCTCGGTCAACACGGTGACGCCGGGGCACCCGGTGCATACCGCCATGAGCGAGACCACGTATGGCGCCGCGCAGCGCAAGATCTGGAAAGATCCGAGCGAGATCGCCCCCGCCTTCGTTCATCTCGCTTTACAAGATTCAGACGGCATCAACGACCAGTATGTGCGCGCCTGGGACCTGGTTCTCGAGTTGCGCGGCAGCGGGGCGACATGATGCGCGTTGTACTTCTCGACCCCACCACCGCCGATGAGTTGTCATTCCTCGCCACGCACGCGCCTGGAGTGGACCTCGTTGCCTCCGAGCCGGGCAGCGATATTTCTGCATTGCTCGAGGGAGCGTCGGTCATCGTCTCAAAGCGCATAAGGGTTGATGCGAGCACAATCGCAGCGGCCGGGCGCGGCCTAAAGCTGATCCAGCTCTGGTCAGGAAGGCCCGATCGCATTGACCGTGCAGCAGCCAGAAACGCTGGCGTACCAGTAGCTCTGATGCCCCAGCGCGGTGCCGCTGCCGTTGCCGAATGCGCCATGCTGCTGATGCTCGGACTGTCAAAACGCGCGGTCGAGGCGCATCAGGCTACCGTTTCAGGAGCGTATCGCGGTTTGGGTGTCGAGCCGGTGGTTACGGGCGAGCGCCTTCACAAATTCCAGTGGATGCAACTCCCCGGTCTGTATGAACTGAGCGGCCGGAAGCTGGGCATTGTCGGATTTGGCGAGATCGGATGCGAAGTGGCAAGACGTGCCCGTGCCTTCGACATGGACGTGGCCTACTGGAGCCGCACCCGCGCATCCGCCGATGCAGAAGCTGAAGAGCATGTGCGCTACATGCCGTTGGAGACTCTGCTCGGCTGGGCAGATGCTGTGAGCCTGCATGTTCCGCATTCGGCCAAAACCGATAAGTTGATCAATGCGAAGACGCTTGCAATCATGAAGCCAAGCGCCGTGCTCATCAATACCTGCCGCGGCGGGGTCGTTGATGAGCCAGCACTGGTCGCTGCGCTGCACTCAGGCCAGATTGGCGGCGCTGGGCTCGACGTTTTCGTTCAGGAGCCGATCCCGTTCGATCATCCGCTTCTGACCGCGCCGAATACGCTCCTGCTACCCCATCTTGGTGGTGGATCGGGCGGGGCCCGCGCCAAGCATGCCCAAGATATTTTTGCCAATGTGCTGGCCGCCTTGAACAGTCAGCCAGTCAAACACCTTCTGACATGAGGAGAGCCGAGATGAAGCTGCTCATTCAGGTGGATCAGGTTATCGACAGCGTCAGCGCCAAAGCTTTCACGAAGGGCGCGGTGCTGGTCGAAGGCGATCGCATCCTCGCCGTAGGCCGGCAAGCGGATATCGGTGTTCCCGAGGGTGCATGCGTGGTCGCCGCCCCACCGGGGGCGTCACTCATGCCCGGTCTTGCCGATGTGCATGTGCATCTGGCCTATTCCGGCAGCCCGCACAAGAAAGCATTCCGGGCCGAACTCGTCGAGATGTCATATGCGGCAGTGGCGCTCCGCGCCGCTCGCTATGCCGAAGCGACACTTCGGATGGGGTTCACGGCGCTGCGGGACATGCATGCGCCGGGTGGCACCATCATTGATCTTGCTGCGTCGATCGAGAAGGGCGAGACGCTAGGGCCACGCATCAAGGCCTGCGGTCGCGGGCTCTCGGTTACCGGAGGTCATATGGATCAGCCCGGCTGGGCGGACCACACGCATTTCCGCGACCTGACTCAACCATGCGATGGCCCGATCGGTTTCCGAAAAGGAGCGCGCGAGGAGATCAAGCGCGGCGCCGATTTCATCAAGATCAATTCGTCCTGCTCCGATGGCACGCGCATTGGCGTCTGGAACCGGCAGGAGATGACCAACGAGGAAATAGCCGCGGTTTGTGACGAGGCGCATATGTGGGGCGTGAAGGTCGCTGCTCACACCGTCGGTGGCGAAAGCCTGTACAACACCATTCTGCACGGAGCCGACACGGTCGAGCATGCGCATTGGCAGGACGACAAGACGCGCGAACTCATGGTCAAGCGGGGGACCTTCTACATCCCCACTTTGCTGGTGAATGAGCGGAACTTCGAATTCACGCCGGACGAACAGGGTGCAACGCCGACGTCATGGCGTTGGCTGAACGCTTCGCGTGAGGCCAAATGGAAAACACTCGCCGCCGCACGCAAGGCTGGCATCAAGATCTGCTGCGGCACCGACGCGGGATACATGATCCCACACGGCCCGATGAACTGGCGCGAGATGGACCTGCTCATAAAGGGCGGACTGACCAACATGGAAGCCATCATCGCAGCAACGGCCACAAACCATGATCTCCTCGGGATTGATGCCGGACGGCTCCAGCCCGGCAAGCTTGCGGACATGCTGATCGTCCACGGCGATCCCCTTAAGGACATCACGATCCTCAGCAAGCCGGAGAGCCTGCGTGTCTTCAAGGGAGGCAAGGAGGTTTTGTGAACTCACCCATCTACATACGCCGGCATTATGCGCCTTGGACGATGATCTTCCGCGGCCTGGCGCTGTTTCTGACAATGATGCCGTCAAACTGGTTGGTGACAGGCTGAGCCAGGTCCTTGATCCGAAATCAAAAGACAGCCGATGATCATCCTTTCCATTTGCCAGCAAGTAACCAGTCCGGAGAAACCGTAATCATGTCCGTCCGTTTCGCCCAAAGGGTCAAGATCAAGGAATCCTCGGTCCGCACCAAGATGCTGGATGTGGCTGCAGGGCTCAAGGATGTCATCGCGCTCGGGCGCGGCGATCCTGATCTTGACACACCGGAGCACATCATCGCTGCCGGCCAGAAAGCTCTGGGGGAAGGTGCAACGCACTACACCCATCCTCTCGGAATTCCACCACTGCGTGAGGCGATCGCGGCGTCGATCAAGGCAAACGGCGGCGGTGACTACACCGCGGATGAAATCGTCGTCACGGCTGGCGCGCAGGAATCGATGTTCGTTGCCATGCTCGCGCTGATCGATCCAGGTGATGAGGTCATCATTCCTTCGCCGGGCTATGGCACCTATCATCAAGCGGTGGAGCTCGCCAGCGGCACTGTCGTAACGGTTCCAACCTTTGAGAAGGATGGCTTTGCGCTCACGGCCGAAGCGGTCGCCAAGGCGCTCACACCCAAGACGCGCATGCTCTGCCTGATCAACCCGTCAAATCCGACGGGAATGGTCATTCCGCCTTCTGAGATCGAGAAACTTGCGGCGCTGGCCGTGAAGCACGACCTGATTGTGATTTCCGACGAAATCTATGGTCGGCTCGTTTATGACAATGCGCGCGTCCAGCCCGTTGCGGCCTTGCCCGGGATGAAGGATCGCACAATCACGATCGACGGCTTTTCGAAGGCCTATGCGATGACCGGTTGGCGAATCGGTTATTTTGCAGCGCCGCGCCATTTCACCAAGCCGATGGCGGAAATCCACCACGGGCTTGCAATCTGCGCGCCAGCGGTGAGCCAGTATGCCGCGCTGGCTGCGCTCACCGGCTCGCAGGATTGCGTCGAGGATATGCGCCGCGAATACGACAAGCGTCGCCGTGTGATGATGAGCGCGCTCGATCGGATGGGCCTGAGCTACCCCAAGCCAAACGGTGCGTTTTATGTTTACGCGAATGTCTCCTCCACAGGGGCGTCTGCCTCGGAATTCTGTCTCCGCCTGCTGCAGGACGGGAAGGTGATGATGTTTCCGGGCGTGCTGTTCGGAGACCATTGTGACGACTACGTCCGCATCTCTCTGCTGCAGCCCATTCCGAAGATCGAAGAGGCAGTGAAGCGGATGGAGACTGTCGTTCGGACAATGAAACAGGAAAAGGTCGCGAAGGCCTGATGAACAGCGCAACGCTTTTCGAACAAGCACTGAAATGAGGAACATTCCGTGAGCATCCAGACACGCCCGCCAGGGGCATCCGATAATCCGAACGTCCTCGCGGTTAAGCACATGGCCTTTGCTGTGAAAGACGCGGAAGCAGCTCTGGGCGCATATTCGCGCTTCCTTTGCGTTCCAGCTGACACCAACATCATTGAGTATCAAAAGTCCCGCAACCGTGTCGCGCTCTTCAATCTCGGGGGCATCGAGTATCAGCTGTGCCAGTCCATGGATTCGGGCGGGCGCTTCGATGCCTGGATCAAGGAGCGCGGCGGTGAAGGGTTGCACCACATCTGCTACGCCGTTGACGATATCGACAAGGCGTTGGCCCATGCCAAGACACACGGTGCAAGGCTTCGCGGATGCAAGGGCTGCGGTGGCGTGATGGGCTCGCACCCTCACCCGGAAGGTTATGTCGCCTTTCTCGACAATGATGCCGGCGGCATCGAGATCGAGTTCATGCAGGTTTATAACCCCGAAGAGCTCAAGAAGTACGAGCAGGTCAAGGGGATCTGATCAACATGGCCGTGGCAAACAAAACCAGGTGGCCCGCAAAGGCCAAATCTGGACCGAAGGCCAAGGCCGTCACTATCGGCTCCGCGAAGGCGCTGCCGGGGACCGTTGCTTTTGGAGCGATCCCAGTGACAAAACTGGCTGGCGGCAATCCAGCCGAGATCCCGGTCGCGATCATCAATGGGGCAAGGCCGGGCAAGGTTCTTTGGATCGATGGTGCGATCCATGGCGATGGGCCGGAAGGCCCGCTCTGCTGCCAGCACCTTCTCCGCCAGGTCGATCCAAAGACGCTGGCAGGTACAATCGATCTGGTGCCTGTGATCAATGTCGCGGCGTTAGAGGCAGCTTCGCGCGGAAATCCGCTCGACACCTTCAGCTATGACGGAAATCGCATCCATCCTGGCCGGCCGAATGGCTATCTTACGAAGAGGATCGTCGACGCGCATTCACAATGGATGCGTAAAGTCGCGGATATGGAGATTTTGATCCATTCGGGCGGGGGGCATTCCTACCCTCTCAGGCGATTTTCATCAACGTGCGCCCCGAACTGGTTGAATGGCGTACCGCGATGGGGCCGGGTTGAGGCTGCATGATGTCTTCGCCAAACCCCAAGGGCAACCCAATGGCTGGCATGGCCGAGGAAGGCAAGGTCCGCATCACGGTCGAGTTGGGCGGGCGCTCGTCAACCTCGCCATCCACTTTCGCCCAGGTCGGACGCATACTTGCCGATGCGATGCTCAACGTCATGCGCCATTATGGAATGATCCCAGGCAAGGCGAAGTACGACAAGAACCGGACGAAGGGGTCGCAAGAGGCTCTGCTTGCTCCCGCTTCGGGCATGTATCTGCCAGAACCAGATATCCAGTTTCTGACCATGATGAAGAAAGACACGCGGATTGCCAGGATCGTTGACATGTTCGGGAATACGCTCACCGAGCTATTCGCACCCGCGGACGACATGATTTTCGGACTTCGAGCACTCCCCAACGTGACAACCGGGGATCGGTGCTGCTTTTTCAACAAGGTCCAGGGACCACGCACGTGAGAAGGAATTGAAGCGATGCCCGTGTGCGAGCCTTCTGACCGGGACTTCGTCGGATATGGTGAAAATCCGCCGCATGCGGCTTGGCCTGGGGATGCGCGGATCGCCGTCAACTTTGTGCTCAATGTCGAGGAAGGGTCCGAATACTCGATTGGTGATGGCGATGGACGGTCAGAGAGCGCGTTGACGGAGATCTCCGCATCGCGCGTTCAGACTGGCGATCGGGATCTGAGCGCGGAGAGCATGTACGAGTATGGTGCCCGTGCGGGATTCTGGCGTATTGCGCGACTGTTCAAGTCAAGGGGTCTGCCCTTGACAGCTTTCGTCTGCGCCTTGGCGCTGGAACGAAACCCGGCGATCGCCCGCTTTCTGCGCGAGCAGGACTGGGATATCTGCTGTCACGGCTACCGCTGGATCGAACTCTACAAACTTCAGCGGGAGGAAGAGCGGATCCAGATCGAAAAGGCTGTTGCGTCGATGGAGCGAACGCTCGGAGTTCGGCCATCAGGCTGGTATTCGCGCTATGCAGCCAGCGTGAATACGCGCGAGTTGCTGGTCGAAGAAGGTGGCTTTCTTTATGATTCCGATTCCTACGCTGACGATCTACCCTATTGGGTGAAAGTGGACGACAAGAACCAACTTGTTGTTCCCTACTCGTTGGTCACAAACGATGCCAAACTGGTCAACGGCTTAACCGATGGCGAAACGTTCTTCATGCTGTTGCGGGACGCGTTCGACACGCTCTACGAAGAAGGCGCTGATCGCCCGAAGATGATGAGCGTCGGCATTCATCCACGCATTCTGGGCCAACCCGCGCGGATATCAGGGCTGCGGCGGTTCATTGACCATGTCCAAGCACATGATCGGGTCTGGATCTGCCGTCGTCTTGATATCGCCAAACATTGGGTTGAACGCTTCGCCATTCCCGCGGTTCGCGCCCCGTGAACCTCACTCAGTCGATTGGTGCCAACCGGGTAATGCGGCTTGGCGTGCCCTCGGCGAGGTAAAATGAGCCATCTTCCGCGCCACAGATCCCATGAGCGCCATTGAGCACAGGGCGACAACGGCCGATGCGTGAGCCATCGGCCGCAAGGCAGGTGAAGGTGGGGATACCGTCGCTTAGATAAAATCGGCCCTGCCCATCACCCCAGATATCGGACGGACGATGAAAGCCGGTCCAGTTTGCCAACAGGGCGCCTGTCTGGCTGAAAACCTGGACCCGATTGTTTTCCCGGTCTGCAACGAGAATGCGTCCGTCGTCCGCAAGCCAGATGCCATGGACAGTCATGAACTCGCCGGGTCCGATTCCGGTTTCGCCGAAACTCACCCGGTGGCTAAGATCGGGTGCAAATACATGCACCTGGCTATTGGCGTAGCCATCCGCGACGATGATCGTTCCGTCCTGTCCGAAGGCGATGTCGCTTGGATGGTTGAAAGGGGAAAGAGGTGTATTTTCCTTGCCAAGCCGCGCAAAAACCTTGCCATTCGCATCAAATCCAAGAACCTGATGCGCATCGCGATCTACCACCCATAGCCGCCCCTCTCGATCGGCCGCGATCTTGTGAGCATCCGCGATATCGTTGCCGCCAAAGCTGTCGATGGCGGTTCCATCACTGGAAAAAAGCTGGACGGGATCGCTCACCTCATCGGTGTAAGGGTCACTTCGCAGGAGAACAGCCACTCTGCCCTGCCCGTCGATGGCGACATCCGTGACCTTTCCGGGCACAGTGATTTCTGCCCATGGGCGCTCGACCCGGTAGTTGCGGTTTCCAAGGGCGACGACAAGCGGTTCCCGGGTCATGAAGATCGTTCTCGGCGAAAGTGCGGTTGCATCTTGACTCGCCTTCACCGGACTTGTCTATTTGTTATACAAACTTTTCGTCGAATTGCGACAGGCATTCTGGTTCCGGATCGGGTTCGCTCGATTCCATGAGGCGAGCATTCCATCGTTACCCAAGGCAAAGGAAGGAGAATGTCTATGCGTTTTTCCCGACATGTTTCCCGCAGAACAGCATCCGCTTTTCTCGCAGGTCTCGCCTTATCCGCCCTGGCCAGCACAGCTGCGCTGGCGCAGCAGCCGCAGGCTGGCGGCAATCTCACCATCGCCTGGCGTGCTAATCAGGAACCGGCATCGCTTGACGGCCATATTGATCCCTTTCAGTCGACTTGGCTGTTCAATTCCTTTGTCGCCGATCCGCTGGTGATCCTTGACGGCGAAGGCAAATATCGGCCAGCGCTTGCGACCGAATGGTCCGTCAATACCGATGGATCTGTCTGGACATTCAAGCTGCGCCAGGGCGTGAAGTTTCAGGATGGCACGCCGTTCAACGCAGCGGCGGTCAAGTACAACATCGAGCGCATCCTCGCGCCTGCGACCGCTTCAAAACAGCTTGCAAGTGAGCTTGGCAAACCCACCTCTGTGGACGTTGTTGACGAATTCACAGTGCGGATTTCTTATCCGCAGCCTTGGGTCACCTTGCTCGACGGCGTCCGCCGCATGCCGGTCTGGTCGCCGACTGCGGCCGAGAAGTTCGGCCTGCAGGAGTTCCAGCGCAACCTTGTCGGCACCGGACCTTTCACCCTTGCGGAATGGGTGAAGAACGAGCGCATGGTCTTCAAGAAATGGGCGGACTATGGCGGTTGGAACCCGGCCTCGCTGCATAAGGGGCCAGCCTATCTCGATCAGGTGACCGTCCGCTTCATCGGCGAAGTCGCTGTATTGAACGAGGCCGTCCGCGCAGGCACCACGCTGATGGGATACTCGCTTACGCCTGACAGCCGCGAGATCTACAAGGACAAGCCAAACTTCAAGTTCATGTCACTTGGCCAATCCGGCACCGGGCTGCAGAAGGTGATGAACATTCGTCGGCCGCCGCTCAACGATATCCGCGTGCGGCAGGCGCTGCTGTTTGCGCGTGACATTCCGGCCGTCAACAAGCTGCTCTATGACGGTACGTACATCGCCAGCGATGGCCCGCTGGACAACGTGCATCGCTGCTTCTGGCCGGGTTCCTCCACCATGTATCCGACCAGTCCTGACAGGGCGCGCGCCCTGCTCGACCAAGCGGGTTGGAAGGTCGTGCAAGGGCAGCCGTTCCGCCAGGCGCAGGGCGTTGCTGGCGTGCCTGATGGAACGCCGCTCAGGATCCTCTGGACGACAATCCACCATCGTGAGATCGGCGAAGCACTGCAACAGCAGTTCCGGCGTATCGGCGTCGACATGGCCGTCGAGCTGGTGCCAGGCCCGATCCAGCTCGACCGGGTTAACAAACGCGAGTTTGATCTGATGTTCCTTCGCCAGCGCTCGCCGGATCCCGTGATCCTCGATCAGATCTGGAATTCGCGCTGGGACCAGCCAGGCGGTTGGGCCTGGACCGGTTTCAAGGACGCAGAACTGGATGAAACCGTCGGCAAGCTGCGGATCATCGGTGATGATGCTCAGCGCTGCGATGTCGCCAAGAAGGCACAGGAAATCATCATGAAGAACGCAGTGATGATGCCTACGCTTTCGGAGCCGGTGTTCATTGCTCATCATCCCTCGATCCAGAACCTGCAGATGGGTTCTGAAGGCAACTGGTTCTTCCTGCATTCCACCTGGATCAGACGCTGATCAGAACGCAAAGCGATCAGGCTGGACCGGCCTGATCTTTTCGTCTCGATGAGATGGGCACGAGAGGCAGGCGCGCGAGCGCGGCAAGCAGAAAGACCGTAGGGAAAAGCATGGGGCGCTATATCGCAAACCGCATCATCCAGCTCATTCCGGTGCTTTTCCTGATCTCGGTTATCATTTTTGGCGTACTGCATGCGCTGCCCGGAGATCCCGCTGAGCTCATTCTGCAAGGTGCCGAGGGCGGTGCCCCGCCTGAGCGGCTTCAGGAACTCCGGCAGGCTATGGGCCTGAACGATCCGCTACTCGTCCAATATCTCCGTTTCCTTGGCGGGGCGTTGATTGGTGACCTCGGCGAGTCGATGAGGTTTCGCACACCTGTTTCAGGTCTCATCCTTGATCGTCTTGGCTTCACGATCGAACTCGCAGTGTCAGGACTTCTGATGGCGCTCCTGATTGGTGTGCCGCTCGGCATGGTTGCCGCCGTCCGACAGAATTCATGGATCGACACGGCGGCAATGGGGTTAGCCTATGTCGGCGCGTCCATGCCGGTATTCTGGTTCGGTCTCGTGCTCATTCTGCTGTTTTCGTTCACCTATCCGTGGTTTCCGCCCGCGGGCGCAGAGGGGTTGCAGGCGCTGGTTTTGCCAGCTTTCACGCTCGGTTTTGTGTCTGCCGGACCCATCTCACGGCTCGTGCGTTCATCCATGATCGAAGTTCTCGGCGAGGATTACATCCGCACGAGCCGCGCGAAGGGTCTGACCGAGCGGTTGGTGCTCTGGCGGCATGGTTTCCGGAATGCGCTCATACCGGTCGTGACCATGGTTGGCCTGATCTTCGGCGGCATGCTCGCTGGAGCTGTGGTGACCGAGACCGTATTTTCGCGGCCCGGCCTTGGCCGCCTGGTGGTCAGCGCGATTCTCAGCAAGGATTACCCGTTGGTGCAGGGCTGCGTTCTCTTTCTCGCGGTGCTGTATCTCATCGTGAACCTGCTGGTCGACATCCTCTATGCCTGGCTTGACCCGCGCATCCGGTATGGCAAATGACGGATACGACCAAAGCAGACTCCCCGGTAGCGCTCGCCGATGAGGCCGAGCCAGAGACCCAGTCCACGGGCAAACGCGCCTGGCGACGGTTCCTTCGCAATGGCGGTGCAGTGGTTGGCACGGCGATCCTCCTTTTCTGGTTCATCATTGCTCCGGTAAGCCCCTGGATCGTACCATACGACCCGATTGACACCGTGGGGCTTGCGCGCCAGCCTCCATCGGCGGAGTTCTGGTTCGGCACCGATACGTTAGGGCGCGATGTCTTCTCGCGTGTGCTGGTCGGATCACAAATTTCCCTCCAGCTTGGTCTGATCAGTATTGCGTTAGGTCTCGTGCCGGGGGTCGCGCTGGGCCTGATCGCCGGCTATGTCGGCGGCGTCACGGACGCAATCCTATCCCGTCTTGTCGATGCGATGCTGGCCTTTCCATCGATCCTGCTGGCGCTTGTCATCATTGCCGCGCTCGGCCCAAACCTCAGGAACGTGATGATCGCCGTCGGGATTGGCACCGTGCCGCTCTATGCCCGCCTCGTGAGGGGAAGCGTTTTGTCGATCAAGCAGCTGCCCTATGTCGAGGCTGCACGCGTGCTAGGCAATCCGCCACTCCGCATCATGCTGCGGCATGTGCTCGCGAATGCCTATGCACCGATCGTCGTACTCTCAACCCTCCAGGTCGGGCATGCGATCCTGATCGGATCCGGGTTGTCTTTCCTCGGGCTCGGCGCGCAACCACCGACGCCCGAGTGGGGGCTGATGTCCGCCGAGGGGCGTGACGTGCTGCGCCGCGCCTGGTGGATATCGACCTTTCCCGGCATTGCGATCCTTTCCGTTGTTGTTGCCTGCAATCTGGTGGGTGACGGCCTTCGTTCCGCGCTCGATCCCCGCATGCGGATCGACCGATGAACCCTCTCACTAAACTGAGGACATCTCCGTGCAACCTGTGAGTGTTCCGCTGATTGGCATGCAGATCTCGCCAATCAGCTTCGTCGACGAGGGGGTAGAAGCCTGCCTCGATACCCTGTTCGATCGCGCCGGTGTCAACGCGCTGATGATCGGCACGATATCGTGGCTCGGTCTCAAGGTCGGTCGGCGGATCAGCCACGCATTGGAAGGTTGGCCCGACCATGGCGTCAAAGCGCCCTATACCATGCGCGGCGGCTCCTACCTCAATGTGCGCCCGGAATTCTATTCCGACACGATCATCAAGGATTTCCGCTCGCACGACCCGGAAATGGCGGGAAAGGACATTCTCGATCTCGTCATCCCCGAGGCAAAGAAGCGGGGCATGCAGGTGATCCCCGAATTCATGGAGCCGCTGTTCAAGTATGCCGGGCATGGCTCGGCAGGAGCGGTGGAAATCCCCAACATGCCGCAATGCCTCGAGGTCGACCTCTATGGCCGCGTGGCGGGCGAGCCCTGCACCTCGAACCCACATTACCGGCGCTGGTGGCAGGGCATCATCGAGGAGCATGTCCGGAATTACGATATCGACGGCATCATGTGGTGCAACGAGCGCAACTCTCCAATCGACCGCATGATGCAAGGGCAGGCGCCCGGCTGTTTCTGCGAACATTGCCGGCGCGAGGCGCGCGATCGCGGCATTGATGTTGAACGGGTCAAGCTCGCCTTCCGCGAAGTGTGGGACTACTTCCAGGCGGCGCGCGCTAACCGGAGCTTCGTCGACGGTGCCTTCGTTGAATGCCTGCGCGTGTTGCTGAAAAACCCAGAAGTCCTGGTCTGGGAGCGTTTCTGGCTGGAACGCTCAAAGGACCTGGATGCCGAACTCTATGGCATTGTCAAATGGCTCAACCCCAAGCTTTCCTTCGGATTAAATGTCTGGAACCGCAATCATTTCAACCCGATCCGTAAGGCCCAATGGGCCTGGGAAGAGCAGACGAACTATTGCGACTGGGTCAAACCAATCACATACCAGCATCAGGCTGGAGAGGTCTTTATGAAGGAGATGGGATTTTTTGGTACAACGATGCTGAAGGATTTTACGGCCAACGAATTTTTGCCTGCCATGTATGCAATTCTTGGCTTGAACGAGGCCACGGCGGACAAGATAATCGCAACTGGCATGGACCCGGACACATATGTCCACGGCCAGTGTGCCGATGCCGTGCGCGGCGTTGCCGGCAAGGCGAAGGTCTATATGGGCATCGGCGTCGATGCACCGCGGGTGCGGGCTGATCAGGCAGCCTGCACACCGGATATCGTCTATCGCAGCGTCCACGCAACATTTCGCGCTGGCGGCGAGGGAATTGTCTACTCGCCGAACTATGCCGGCATGAACCTATCAAACCTCGATGGTGGACGCAAAGCGCTCGCGGAACTTGGGTTCGTCAAGCCTATCGCGGCCAAGCTTTGAATTAAGGAAAGATCCATGCCCGAACAGGCACCGTGGCGATTCCAGAAGATCACCAAGCCAATGTTCGACGTCAAGCCAAGCCATGTCCTGTTGCTTGGCAGGGTGCTTACATGCGTTGGCGATGAAGTCATCGAGAACGGTTTTGTTGAACTGGACGCCGGCAAGATTACGGCTGTCGGCAAGGCGGCAGATCTGGGATCACGCCGAGCCGATGGTGTTGAGACGGGTGGCACGATCCTGCCTGGCCTGATCCAGAGCCATGGGCATCTGGCCTGGGACGGCATCCACGATCTGGCGGCCCAGTCCATGAATGACGCCCCCGAGATCAGTGCTTACAAGTGCGCCGGCAATATGCTCATCAATCTGCGTGCGGGGGTAACCACGTTCCGCGATCTTGGCATGAAGCGCACCAATCTCTTTGCCAAGCAGGCGGTGGCGCAGGGCATCTTCCCAGGACCGCGCCTGCTTGTGTGCGGCGAGGCACTCGTCCAGACCGGCGGGCACACCTATTGGTGCTGCCTTGAAGCCTCAGGTCCGGACGAAATGCGCAAGGCGGTGCGCAGTCAGGTGCGTGGCGGCGCGGATCTCATCAAGATCATGGCATGCCATGACAAGCTCGAATTCACCGATGAGGAACTGCACGCCGTCATTGACGAAGCCCATCGCAATGGTCTCCCCGTCACTGCACACGCTACATTCAACGAGGCCATCGAGCGCGTGGTCGATGCGGGGATCGACTGTATCGAGCATGGCGGCCGGATGTCGCCAAAGACGATCGACCTCCTTGTGCGCAAGAACATCCCGATCGTCACCACTTTCGCACCACTGGTACAACAGAGCCAGCCGGAGATCGCGAAGGCCTATGGCATTCCGGAGTGGAAGCTGGCCGAGCGGCAGAAGATGGTGGCGGACAAGGACCGCTACGAGGGCTTGCTTGCAGCCGCCAGGGCAGGGGTTGCCATTGCCTTCGGCACAGACTGTGGCAGCCCCGCCGTACAGCATGACGTGATCGCACCAGAGCTGGCCTTCATGATCAAGCTCGGCATCAAGCGCGACAATTATGACGCGATCCGTTCGGCCACCGTTGTTCCGGCGCGCATTCACAAGCTGGACAGCAACATCGGAACGCTTGAAGCCGGCAAACTGGCAGATGTGATCACGGTGGCGGGCAATCCGCTTGAGGACATCAACAACATCGCGACGGTCACCATGACCTTCTGCGAAGGCAGGAGACTTGTATGACCCGACTTCTTTCTTCGCTTTCAAGCCGTGCACACGAGGAGGATACTTCGTTCCGGACGCGCATGCTCGAACTCGCTGCGAGCCTGCCGGACGTGATCGCCATGGGACGCGGGGATCCGGATTTCCATACGCCGGCCCATATCGTCGAGGCGGCCAAACGCGCAATCGACGCTAACGAGCATCATTACACCCACCCCGCCGGATTGCCCAAGCTGCGCGAGGCGATCTCCGCCAATCTCAAGTCCGAGTACAATCTCGATTATGCGGCGGATGAAGTGCTTGTTACTGCGGGCACGCAGGAAGCGGTGATGCTTTGCATGCTCGCGCTGATCAACGACGGTGACGAAGTGCTTCTGCCGGCGCCGCGTTTCACGTCATACGATACGGCCGTGACGATGTGTGGCGGCGTTGTCGTGGAAGTGCCGACCCGCGAAGAGGATGACTACGCCCTCGTTTCGGCCGAAGTGCTATCGCGGATCACGCCACGCACGAAGGCACTGGTGCTGATCACGCCGAACAATCCTACCGGGGCGGTCACCCCGCCTGCCATGGTGCGCGAGATCGCACGGATTGCCATAGAGCGGGACATCATCGTCATTTCCGACGAGATCTACGCCAAGATCATTTTCGATGGTTCAGAGCATCTCTCGATCGCGACACTGCCAGGAATGCGCGAGCGGACAATCACGCTGAACGGTTTCTCCAAATCCCATGCCATGACTGGCTGGCGCGTCGGGTATGTCGCAGCCCCGCGCGATGTGGTTCGCCGGCTGGTCGAGCCGCGCCATACGCTTTCCATCAATGCGGCAACGCCTTCGCAATTTGCAGCACTCGCAGCACTCACCGGACCGCAGGAACCTGTCGATGCCATGGTGAAGGCGTATGCCGAGCGGCGCGCTTTCATGATGAGCGCGCTGGACCGGCTCGGCTTCACATACGGGCACCCGGGCGGGGCGTTTTACGTCTACACCAACATCACATCGAGCGGACGTACCGCACCGGATTTCTGTGAAACCCTGTTGCGCGAGGCGCGCGTGCTGGTGTTTCCAGGCACCATGTTTGCCGATCCGGCAGCCAAGCATATCCGCATCAGCCTGTTGCAGCCGCTCGCACGGATGGAAGAGGCGATGCAGCGCATCGAAGCGGTCAAAAGCCGCCTGTTTGTGGCCTGAGGAGCGGGCTGGTGCGCTTTCTTCTCGTTGGGCTCGGCAATCGTGGCGGCATGTGGGCCAAGATTCTCGCCGCACATGCAGCGGCTCGGATCAGCGGCGCCGTCGATCCGGATCCTGCGCGGCGCGAGAGCTTTGCGGCCCAGCATCCCGGTATTGCGATGTTCCCCGATGTCCAGTCCGGCCTTGCGGGGGTTGAAGCCGATGCAGTCCTGCTGGTTACGCCACCGGACGGGCATCTCGCACAGGCGCGCATGGTTGCGGCAGCGAGACTTCCGCTGCTTGCAGAGAAGCCACTGGCGGCAGACCTCCAGGAGGCGGCCGAAATCGTGCGGGTGATGGAAATGGCAAAGTTGCCGCTCACCGTCGGACTCAACTTCCGTTTCCTGCCCGTCAGCAGGGCGATCCGGGACCTTGTGGCAAGCGAGGCGTTCGGCAAGGCCGGGTTCGGGCAATTCACCTATCAGCGCAACCGCGACGGCATGCGCCCTGGCCTTAACCGGTATCCGCTCACAATGCGTCACCCGATGATGCTGGAGCAATCGATCCACCACCTCGATCTGCTGCGCTTCGCCTATGGGCGGGAGCCGGAAGTCGTGTCCTGTCGGACCTTCAATCCACCTTGGAGCATGTATGCGCACGATGCCAATGTCGCCTGCCTGATCGGGTTTGAAGGCGGACTGGAAGCACAGTATCTTGGTACTTGGGCAGGCGGCTGGAATGAATTGCAGTTCGAGTGGCGAACCGATTGCGCGGATGGCGTGATCATTCAGCGGCAATTGTTCAAAGATCTGGCGACGGCCAGAACAGGTGACGCCAATTTGACTTCGGTTTTGTTGCCAGAGGCGGAAGCCTTCTTCGACGACAGCCTTGCACTCCTCGACGCGTTCATCGACGCCGTTCAGGCCGGAGGGCCAGCGCCTTGCGATGGGCGCGACCATCTTCGCAGTCTCGCGTTGTGTTTTGCGGCCATCGAAGCCTCTGAAACCGGGAAAAGCCTGAGGCTGTCCGAGTTTCATCGACGCTCTGGACTGCAGATGCTCGCATGAGCGTGATTGTTACAGGGGCTTCGGGCTTTGTCGGCGCACATGTCGTCGAGGCGTTGATCGCGGCCGGGTATCGC
>Ga0164292_10000566_pt1 | contig 29275 bp, 26 predicted proteins | sample GEODES117metaG_FD_111486 | JGI IMG/M metagenome (GOLD analysis project Ga0164292, IMG submission 111486) | Eutrophic lake water microbial communities from Lake Mendota, Wisconsin, USA - GEODES117 metaG | ecosystem: Environmental > Aquatic > Freshwater > Lake | place: USA: Lake Mendota...
GGCGGTGGCGGAGGCGCAGGTGGCGACCGCTCGGGCATCGCTTCGGCGCGTGCGGGACGCCCTGAACCGCGTGGAACGACTGCGGGAGGGAAGCGTGGCCTCGGCCGAGGCGCTGGAGACCGCGCGCAACGAATTCGCCGTCGTCGAGGCCCAGTTGGCGACCGCCGAGGCGCAGCGTGAGGCGGCGCGCGCCGCAGTGGGACAAACCGAGACCCTGCTGGAGCGGCTGGTGATCCGGGCGCCAATCGACGGGACGGTCCTTCAGGTGAATGTGCGGGCCGGGGAGTTCGTGATCGCCGGCGCGGCGACACCGCCGATGGTGCTGGGGGACATCGACGAGATCCAGGTCCGCGCTGACGTCGATGAACAAGTCGCGCCCCGCGTGCGACCGGGGGCGCGGGCGGTGGGCTACCTGAAAGGCGACACGAGCCGACCGATCCCGATGGAGTTTGTCCGCATCGAACCTTACGTCGTCCCGAAGCGCTCGCTCACCGGCGCCAGCACCGAGCGGGTGGACACCCGCGTGCTGCAGGTGATCTACCGCTTCCCGAAGGCTCCGGACCGGACGGTCTACGTGGGCCAGCAACTTGATCTCTACATCGAAGAATGAAACCGCATCGCTCCTCTTCGTCCACGTCTGAGTGCACCCCGAAGAGCCCCGTCGCGTCCGTGGCAGCGCTTGGCCGCGGTCGTCGGGCCTTCCTGCAGGCTTCGCTGGCGGCCGGTGCCTGGGCGGCTCTCCCGGCGCGCCTGCGCGCGAGCGAGCCGCCGGCCCGCCGTTTCCGCACGGTCCTGATCGGCTGTGGGTGGTGGGGAGGAAACATCCTCCGCGAAGCGATGGCCAGTCGTGCCTGCGAGATCGTCGGCCTGTGTGACGTCGATGCGCGCCAGTTTCCCGCGACGCTGCAGCGGGTTCAGGAGGGCACGGGTGATGTGCCGCGTCTCTACAAGGACTACCGTGAGCTTCTCGCGGAGACCAAACCGGAGATCGCGATCGTGGCGACGCCGGATCACTGGCATGCGTTGCCAACCATCGCTGCGGTGCGGGCGGGGGCGCACGTGTACGTGGAGAAGCCGATCGCCCACACCGTGCGAGAAGGTCGCGCGATGGTACGTGCCGCGGAAGCCGCCGGCCGCGTCGTGCAGGTCGGTACCCACCGCCGCATCTCGCCTCACAACCTGAGCGCCCGCGACTTCATCCGCCGGGGCGGGATCGGGGACATCGGATCGGTGCGTTGCTTCGTGAATTCGGGCGGGGGACCGGATCGGCTCCTGCCGACGCGCGACATCCCGCCCGAACTTGACTGGGACTTCTGGTGCGGCCCGGCGCCCCTGCGACCGTACAACGGCGGCGATCCGCGCGAGCTGCGGGGCGCGTGGTCCGGGGCAATCCACCCGCGCGGCTTCCGTAACTACCTCGATTACGCCAATGGAACGCTTGGTGACTGGGGTATCCATTGGCTGGATCAGGTGCGCTGGATCACCGGAGAGGACCAACCCGACCAGATCTTCTCGACCGGTGGGCGTCCGATCGCGGGACCGGCCGTGCTCACGCCGGAGGCGCAGACAGCCGACGCGCCGGATCACCAGATCGCCACCTACCGTTTCCCTCGCTTCACGGTGACGTGGGAGCATCGCCGCTTTGGTGGCAACGGGGCTTTCCAAGGTGAGAGTGTCGGCTGCCACTTCCATGGAACCAAAGGCATCCTGCACCTCGGTTGGCGGGATGGCTGGGTGTTCTACCCGAGTGACCCCAAGGCGACCATCGTCCGGGAGGCGGCGCAACTGGGTCAGCCGGATGGCCAGAACATCCGCGAACTCTGGGCCGATTTCCTCGAGGCGATCCGGACGGGACGGAAGCCGGTCTGCGATCTCGCGGACCTGCACGTCTCCAGCAACTTGGCCCTGCTGGGGATGGTCTCGCTGCGGTGTGGTCGCAGCCTTGCGTGGGACGGCGGCCGCGAGCGCGTGGTCGGTGACGACGCGGCCAACGCCCTGCTGGGTAGACCGTATCGGGCCGGGTGGGAGTTCCCGCAGGGCTAGCGGATCCGACCGGCGCAAACGGGGTGGACAGCGCGGGCGGTGCGCGCGAGTCTTCGCACAATCCCATCCCCGTATGCTGCGCTCCCTGCTGTCCCTCGCTCTTGCCCTTAGCCTCTTTCCGCTCGCGCGCGGTGCTGCCGCCGCCGACGCAGCCGCCGGCCCGACGCTCGGGCTGCAGACGTGGACCTGTCGCAACATGAGTTTCGACGAGGTGGTGCGCTTCGCGGTGAAGCACGGCATCCGCAACCTGCAGGTGATCGCGGCGCACATGGATCCGCTGGCGCCACGCGAAGAGACCCTGCGCAAGAAGGCGATTCTCGACCAGAACGGCCTCGTGGCCTACACCTTCGGCGTCGCGGCCACCTCGCTCGACAAAGAGAAGAATCGCCGCCTCTTCGAGTTCGCGCGGCTCGTCGGGATCAAACTGATCGTCGTGGAACCGCGCGATCAGGCGGAGTGGGACAACCTTGAGCAGCTCGTGAAGGAGTACGACATTCGTCTCGCCATCCACAACCACGGGACCGGCACGGTCTATGGCGATCCGGCGACGGTTCGCCAAGTCCTGGCGGCGAGGGACCCGCGCATCGGGGTCTGCCTCGATGTGGGTTGGATCACGGCGGCGGGCTTCGATGCCGCCGACGTATTCCGGAGTTACAACGGCCGGGTCTTCGACATTCACTTTAAGGACAAGACCCGCGAGGTGGTGGACGGGAAGGTGGTGGCCTTGGATACGGAGATCGGGCGTGGGCATTCGAACTACGACGGCCTCTTCGCCGAGATTCGACGCTCCGGATGGACCGGCACCATGGCGATTGAGACCGATAGCAAGGCGTTCGCGGCGGACCCCAACCGCTTGGTGGCGGAGGCGAAGGCCTTCTTCGCTTCGAAGATCGCTCGCTGAGTGAGGTCCTCTTGCCGATGCACCTGACCTTGGTGATCTTGGCGGCGGGCATGGGCAGTCGCTATGGCGGACTGAAGCAGCTCGATGGGGTGGGACCGGCCGGAGAGACGGTGCTGGACTACGCCGTATTCGATGCGCGCCGGGCTGGGTTCACGCGCGTTCTGTTCGTGATTCGGCGTGACTTTGAGGACCAGTTTCGGACGCAAGTGGGCGCCCGCTACGCCGGCGTGCTTCAGGTCGACTATGCGTTCCAGGCGGTGACTGACCTCCCGGACGGGCGAGTGCCTCCACCGGAGCGGTTGCGTCCGTGGGGAACGGGGCACGCACTCTGGTGCGCGCGCGCGCAGCTCGCCGGGCCGTTCGCGGTCATCAATGCAGATGATTTCTATGGCCGGGACTCGTTCGAACGACTGGCCCGGTTTCTCGCGGAGGGACAGGGTGGGCTCGTCCCCGAGACCGCGCGATGTGCGATGGTGGGATTCCGCCTCGCCAACACGCTCTCGGAACATGGCACCGTCTCGCGCGGCGTATGCGAACTCGTCGGCCGCCGCCTTGAGCGGGTGACGGAGCACACCGGCATCGCGGCGACGGAGGTGGGGGCGGGCCGACGGTACTCCGGTGAGGAGGTGGTTTCCATGAACTGCTGGGGCTTCAGCCCAGCGGTCTTGCCCCTCCTTGATCGGCGGCTGCGCGCGTTCCTCGCCGAACGCGGGGCGGATCTCAAGGCGGAGTTCTATCTCCCCGAGGCCGTGTCGGGCATGGTGGCGGCGGGAGAAGCGACGGTCGAGGTGTTGGAGACGGCCTCCTCTTGGTTTGGAGTGACCTATCGCGAGGATCGACCGCGGGTCGAGGCGGCGTTGCGCAGTCTGGTTGCGTCCGGCGAATACCCGGAGCGACTGGCCGATTCGTGAGGCAGGCCCGGCGGGGGTGCCGGGAAAGGGGCCTGCGAAGAGGGATTGGCAGCGGGACTGATCCTGCTACGGTCGGTTCCCGCATGAACGCTCCCTCGCTTGAGTCCCAGCAGCGCGAACGCATTCCGACCACCGTCTGCGCGAGCGCCGACGAAGCCTGCACCCAGTTGGCCGCCGAGATCGCCGAGCTGATCCGCCGCAACGAGCAGGCGGGTCGCAATACGGTGCTCGGACTCGCGACCGGTTCGACGCCCGTGCGGCTCTACCGTGAACTGATCCGGCTGCACCGCGAGACCGGCCTGAGCTTCAAGCGCGTCATCACCTTCAACCTCGACGAGTACTACGGTCTGCCGCGGACGCACCCGGAGAGCTACTGGCGGTTCATGCACGAGCAACTCTTCGCGCACCTCGATATCCCGGCGGAGAACGTCAACGTCCCGGACGGCTCGGTTGCGCGCAGTGAGGTCTTTGCGTGGTGCCGCGGCTATGAGGAACGCATTCGTGCGGCGGGTGGACTCGACCTGCAGATTCTGGGCATCGGCCGCACCGGCCACATCGGTTTCAATGAACCCGGCTCGACGCGGGAGTCGCGCACCCGCTTGGTGACCCTGGATGGACTCACGCGGCGCGACGCGGCGCGTGATTTCCTGGGTGAGGCCAACGTCCCGCGTCATGCGATCACGATGGGCGTGGGCACGATCCTCGACGCCCGTTCGATTGTGCTGCTGGCGTGGGGTGAAGCGAAGGCTGCGATCGTCGCGCAGGCGGTCGAGCATCCGCCGACCGAGACGCTCCCGGCGAGCTTCCTCCAGGGCCATCCGCGGGCCCGCTTCCTGATCGATCGCGCGGCGGCCTCGGCGCTGACCCGGGTGCGCTATCCCTGGTTGGTGGGGTCCATCGAGTGGACTCCGTCGCGGGTGCGTCAGTCGGTGGTCTGGCTCTCGCAGCACGTCGGCAAGCCGGTCCTCAAGCTGCTTGACGAGGACTACAGCGAGCATGGCATGGCGGACCTCCTGACTGAGCGCGGCCCGGCCTACGGCTTGAACATCGACGTGTTCAACGAGCTGCAGCACACGATTACGGGTTGGCCGGGCGGCAAGCCCAACGCCGACGACTCGCATCGCCCTGAGCGGGCGAGTCCGCATCCCAAGCGCGTGGTGGTGTTCAGTCCGGAGCCGTCGCACGCCGTTCTTGGCATGGGTGGCACGCTGCGGCGTCTGGTCGAACAGGGCCATGACGTGACCGTGATTTGTCAGACGTCTGGCAGCCTTGCTCTCCCGGACGAAGAGGCGCTTCTGGCGGTCGATTTGGTGGGCGAGCTATCGACGGCCTTTGAGTTGGGCGGTGGCCCGGCGGCCGCCTTTGCTGCTGAGACGGGTCGACAACTGCGGGCCAAGGCGGCGTTTGCCGGTGACACCGTGGAGATCCGCCGCCTGAAGGGGCTGGTCCGTCGCTGTGAAGAGAGGGCGGCGCTGGCCGCGTGTGGGCTCGGCCGGGAGCGGGTGCGCTTTGCCGACCTCGCCTTCTACGAGCGCGGACGTTACCGGCAGTTCCGTCCGGATGCCGCCGACGCGGCCGCGCTGGTGTCGGTGCTGCGCGAGCTTCGTCCGCATCAGATCTTCGCCACCGGCGACCGCGATGATCCGTCCTCGATCACGGCGGTGTGTTTCGACCTGATTCGTCGGGCGTGCGCCGAGTTGCGCGGCGAGGCGTGGTTCGCGGAGTGCCGTGTCTGGCTTTACCGTGGGGTGGAAACGGCGTGGGACGCCGCGGAAATCGACATGGCGGTGCCATTTAGCCCGCGTCAGCTCGAGCAGAAGACCCAGGCGATCTTCCACCACCAGAGCCAGCGCAGTCAGACTCCGTTGTCGGCTGGACTGCGCGAACCCTGGCAGCAGGCCGAGCAGCATAACCGCGCACTGGCCACCGTTTATGATGCGTTGGGCCTCGCGAACTACGAGGCGATCGAGGCGTTCCAGCGTTGGCGCCCGGCTTCGGCCTGACGCGGATCGGTTCCATGCCGGCGAGTTTCCGTCCCTCGTACCTTCTTCGTTCTTCCTTTCCCGATGCGCTTTTCCGATCCGATGGCTGATGTCTACGTGCCTGCTGGCGCCCTGGCGCCGGAGGAGGCGCTGCGCCAGGTGACGCACCTGTGCGTCGCCGCGCACCAGGATGACATCGAGATCATGGCCCATGACGGCATCTGTGATTGCCTCGATGCGCCGGACCGTCGCGCGTTTGGCGGAGTCGTGGTGACCGATGGTGCGGGTTCTCCTCGGACCGGGCCCTACGCGAACCTTACGGACGAGGACATGAAGGGAGTGCGGCGTCAGGAGCAGCGACGGGCCGCGGAGCTCGGCCGCTACCGGATCCAGGTGCAGCTGGCTCACCCGAGTGCGCGCGTGAAGCAACCGCGCCAGCCGCAGGTCGTCGCGGACCTGACCACGATCTTCGCCGGCTGCTCGCCCGAGGTCGTGTACCTGCACAACCCGGCCGACAAGCACGACACCCACATCGCGGTGTTGCACCGTTGCCTCGAGGCGCTGCGCAGCCTGCCGGCGGAACGCCGCCCGCGGCGTGTGCTGGGTGTTGAAGTGTGGCGTGACCTCGACTGGCTGGACGACACCGTGAAAGTCGCGCTCGATGCCGGCCGTCGACCGGAGCTCGCGCTGGAGCTGGTGCAGGTCTTCGACTCACAGGTAACGGGGGGCAAGCGCTACGACCTCGCGTCGCAGGGGCGCCGGACGGCCAACGCGACCTACAGTACGCCGCGCGCGGCTGACCAGTTGGCGGGCATCACGTGGGCCTGGGACCTCACTCCCGTGTTGGCCGAGGGAGGCCCCAGCCTGGAGACCTTCACCCTCACGCAGATCGACCAGTTCCGCCGCGACGTGCAGGAACGGCTGCGGCGCTTTGCCTGAACCGTTGCATCAGGTCGGTGGGGCCGCGTCGGATCCGGAGCCGGGCGCGGGTCCGAGCGGAGCAGAGAAAAGTGGACCGGGCGGGCGACGCCGGGTGGGTTGATCGGCGCCAGGCCTGCTCAGGACGCTGGCGTGCGGTTCGGGTCGTTGCGGCTTTGCCGCGGTGTCGCCGCTCAGAGATCGATCGTGCGACCCTCGATCGCCGACTGATCCGCGGCGATGACGACGCGGAGGCTGTCGATGGCGCTCTGGAGGTGGGCGGTGAGATCGAGGTCCTCGCGGATCGCGCGCAGGAAGACTTCCTGCTCGCGGCGGCAGAGCTCGTCGTGGGACGGCTCGTCCGAGACGTCGATCCATTCGTCGGCGCGCGAGAACGTGCCGTCGGCCGCCAGATCGGAGTGGTGACGCAGCAGTGACTCGGTCGCGCTGTGCGAGCCCACGTCGGCGGAATTGCCGGCGCTGGCGGCCTTGCGGGCCATGATGCTGACGCAGCCCTTCGGGCCGACCACGTCCTTCACGAAGAACGCGGTCTCGCTCATCATTGGACCCCAGCCCGCCTCGTACCAGCCGACGGAGCCATCGTCGAACGCCACCTGCAGGTGGCCGTAGTTCACGCGGCCGGCAGGTAGGTCATCGGTGAGGCGAGCGCGCAGCCCGCTGACCCGGATCGGGCGGGCCTTGGTCATCCGGCACATTACCTCGATGTAGTGGACACCGCAGTCGACGATCGGAGACAGGGACGACAGCAGGTTGCGGTGCGTCTGCCAGTTGGCGCCGGAGCTCTGCTGGTTGAGGTTCATGCGCATCACCAGCGGCTTGCCGAGCGTCTGGGCGAGTTCGACGAAGCGCAGCCACGAAGGATGGACTTGCAGGATGTAGCCCACGACCAGCTTGCGCCGGAGGCGGTGTGCGGTGGCGACCACGCGCTCGCATTCCGCGACCGTCTCGGCGACGGGCTTTTCGAGAAAGACATGGGCCCCGGCCTCCATCGCGGCGATGGCGTAGGCGGCGTGCGTGTCCGGATAGGTGCTGATGCAGACCACATCCGGTCGCGTGGCGGCGAGCGCCTGCGTGTAGTCCGAGAACTCGGCGATCCCGCCCCCGAGCTTGCGGTTGAGGACCCCGCGGGAGTCGGCCCCGCGGCTGACCAGGCCGACGATTTCAAAGTCTTGGGCGAGCGCTTGGTAAGCGAGCGCGTGGGAAGTGCCCATGTGGCCGCAGCCAGCAACGAGGACGCGAAGACGGGAAGGCATGGCGAGTCGAGGAAAGGCGTCGCAGCGCGGGTGGGAGTCCGATCAGTGGGGAGTGTTCGCAGGACTGGCGGCGGCGGGACCGTGGGTCGGCGGACGGAAGAAGAAGAGCAGCAGTGCAATCCCGGCGATGGCGATGACCGTCGGGACGAGGAACAGCTGTTGGTAATCGATTGCGCCGCCGGCGGGCGTGAACGTCGCGACGAGGCGCGGGAACAGCTGGCTCGCCACGACCATGCCGAGGCCGAGAATCAACAGGTTCGCGGCGCCTTGGGCGCTGGCGCGAACATCCTTCGGGAAGACGGCATCGACGAAGATGTAAACCGTGGCGAAGAAGAACGCGTAGCAGACCCCGTGCAGGACCTGCACGGCGATGATCAACCACGTCTGGTTGGATTCGGCGAATGCAGCGAAGACCCCGTAGCGAATGGCGTGGCCGAGGATGCCGCAGATCATCGTCCACTTCCAACCGAGTCGGGTGAGGACGGCGCCGAGCACGAGCATCGTGACGATCTCCGCGACCTGTCCGAGGCTGCTCACCACCATGGTCATCTTGGCGGAGATGCCCACGTGCGTGAGGAAGCCGTCGATGACGACGAAGTAGCCGTTGTGGATGACCGAGTCGAGGAACGTGACGAGGAACAGGATGGCGACGAACGGCTGGCGGAGCAGCTTGGCCGCGCGCATCCAGGCGAAACGGTCCAAGCCCTGGGCATCGCGGCGGGGGGGCGTGTGTGGAAGGGTAAGACTGTAGGCGGCGAGCACGAGTGAGATCAGGCCCGCGACAATGAAGACCCAGCGCGTATCGGCGGCATCTGCCTTGTCACCGAGAAGGAAGATGAACGGCCAGCTGACGACGATCCAGCCGACGGTGCCGCCCATGCGGACGAAGCCGAAATCGCGCGCCGGGTCGCGCAGGTGGGCGAAGGCGAGGGAATTGGTGACCGACAGAGTGGGTACGTAGAGCAGACCGTAGATCAGGAACAGCGTGAAGAACGTGGCGAAGGAGGTGGTGTAGGCGGTCGCGATGAGTGCGATGCCGCCGACGAGATGGCTGAAAGCAAGGAAGCGCTCGGCCGCGAAATTGCGGTCGGCGAACTGATTGCTGAAAAAGAGGCCGACCACGGAGGCGATGCCGAACACGCTACCGATCCACGCTTGCTCGCCGGCGCTGAAGCCGAGCATGCCCATGTACGGGAAGATTTTGATCTGCCAGGCGCCCCAGATCGCGATCTCCAGGAGCATCATGAAAAAGAGCCGGTTTCGGATGGATGAGTTCATGAAGGAAAGTGCGGCGGAGTAGGATGCTCGGGGGGTGAGGGGTGGGCGGGGCGAGCTACGCCAACGGATCGAGGGCGGCTCGGCAACTCCGAGTTTCCGGAAGCGTTGATTTGCCGCCGCGGTCCGCCCTTCGTGACCCTCGCCGGTGAAGCGGAGCTTAATCCCCCGACTCGTGCTCTGCCTGAACGGCGGGCGCCCGGTTCGCACCGGGATCGTTGCGACTGCGGTCCGGCTTAGCCGGGGGGCCAGTGCAGTGCGCGGCCGCCGAGAACGTGGACGTGCAGGTGGGGAACGCTCTCGCCCCCGTGAGGACCGTGATTGATGACGACGCGGAAGCCCTGGGTCAGTTGGAGGCGGGCGGCGAGCTGACCCGCCGTGAGGAGCAGGTGACCGAGCAGGGCTTGGTCGCTGGCCTGAGCCAGACCGAGCCGATCGATGCGGCGCTTCGGAATCACGAGCACATGCACCGGCGCCTGGGGATTGATGTCATGAATGGCGATGCACTGGTCGTCCTCGTGCTCGATGCGGGCGGGGATTTCCCGGGCGATGATGCGTTCGAAGAGGGAAGGGGAGGGCATGACGGAGCGAGTCGGGCTGAGGCTTTCTTACAGGAGAAGCAGGTTGAGTGATGTCGAGCGTGGGACGCGCGTGGCAGCAAGCTCGCGGATGAACGTGAGGGACTCCTCGTAGTCGCGCTGGCGGCGCGGGCTGGCGCGCCGCCCGGGCGGGATCAGGGCGGAGCGGAGGTTCGTGATGAGGAGCGTCGAGTCGCGAAACCCGGCGAGGTGGCGCAGCCCTTGGAGGATTTCCGCGCGGGTAAACAGCGGCGTCGCAGCCACCGCGCCAAGCGACGCGTCCCAGTGGTAGAACCCATGCCGCGGGCGGTCGCGGAAGAGTCGGGCGAGGAGGTCGGCGGCGGCGGCGTTGAACGCCTGATCGTAGGCCAGTTCGTGCCGTGCATCCCCGCCGGCGGCCTCTTCCGCGAGATCGGCGAGGCGAAACCGGATCGCCTCCTTGATCTGCTGGGCGAGGTACAGGTCGCTTCCGGTGAGCGGAGCGAAGAGCGAGTGGATCAGCTGGAGCCGGCGGGACTCGGCGCGCGAAGGCTTCGGCATGGCGGCGACGTGGGCGCGGTCCGTCGCGCGACTCAGGAAGGATCGGACGCGTCCGCGGCCGGGCGGCGGAGCGTGCTGATCTCGTCGACGAATTCCGTCACGTCCCGGAACTCCTTGTACACGCTGGCGAAACGGACGTAGGCCACCTGGTCGATCTTGCGGAGACGCTGCATGACCCCGTCACCGATCGCCTGAGAGGGAATTTCGGAGTCGAAACGGGCCTCGAGGGCGTCGAGGACGTCTTCGATGAGCATGGCGATCTGTTCGGCGTCCACCGGGCGCTTGTGGCACGCGGCGCGGACGGCGCGCACCAGCTTGTCGCGGTCAAAATCCTCGCGGCGACCGTCGCGCTTGAGCACCACGATCCCGTCGCGCACGTGCGTTTCGGTGGTGGTGTAGCGGTGGCCGCACTCCAGGCATTCGCGGCGGCGGCGGATGGTTGATCCCTCCCGGCCGATTCGAGAGTCGATCACCTTGTCCTCAATCGAGGTGCATTTCGGGCAGCGCATGGTGGGTGGGACCGCTCGGGGTCAGCCGAGTTCGAGGAAATTGCGGAGGATCTGCATCCCGCCCTCGGTGGCGATGCTCTCGGGGTGGAACTGGACGCCCCAGATGGGAAGGGTGCGGTGGCGCAGACCCATGATCTCGCCCTCGGCGGTTTCCGCGGTGATCTCGAGCTCGCTGGGAAACGAGGCGCGTTCGACCACGAGCGAGTGGTAGCGGGTGGCGCGGAATCCTTGCGGCAGCCCGCGGAACAGATCGGTGTTCCGGTGCAGGATCGGGGACGTCTTGCCGTGCATCAGGCGGTCGGCGCGCACGACCTTGCCCCCGTAGGCGTGGCCGATCGACTGATGCCCGAGGCAAACCCCGAAGAGCGGTTTGCGCCCGGCGAAGGCACGGATGATGTCGAGGGAGACGCCGGCTTCGGCCGGTGAGCACGGGCCGGGGGAGATCAGCACCCGGTCGGGATTCAGGGCGATCGCCTGCTCGGGAGTGATCTCGTTGTTGCGGAAGACGCGCTGCGCCACCCCCAGTTGACCGAAGTACTGGACGAGGTTGTAGGTGAAGGAATCGAAGTTATCGATGACCAGCAGCACGGAATCAGTAAACCGGTGGATTGACAGGGGGGTCAAGCGTGCGGGTAGGGTTCCCAGACCGCCGCATGTCCCAGCACTTCGACCTCCTGCTCACTGATCGTACCACGGCGGCCCGGCGCGGACGCCTGCGGACGCGTCACGGCGTGATTGAGACACCGATCTTCATGCCCGTGGGCACGCAGGGCACCGTGAAGGCCGTGACCCCGCGGCACCTGCGGGAGATCGGCGCGCAGATCATTCTCGGGAACACCTACCACCTCAACCTCCGGCCCGGCAGTGAGCTGATTCGCGACCTCGGTGGGTTGCATCGCTTCATGGGCTGGGATGGCCCGATCCTGACCGACAGCGGAGGGTTCCAGGTCTTTTCGCTGGCGAAGCTGCGCGACGTGCGTGAGGACGGCGTGGCGTTTCAGTCCCACCTGGACGGGTCGCGGTTGTTTCTCGGGCCGCGCGAGGTGATGACGATCCAGCGCAATCTCGGCAGCGATATTGCCATGGTGCTGGATGAGTGTCCGCCGTGGCCGTGTGAGCGCGACGCCTGCGCGCGGGCGGTGGCGCGAAGCCGGCGCTGGGCCGAGCAGTGCCTGCGGGAGGCGGAGGAGAGTGGCTTTCTGGCGGCGGGGCATCACGTGTTTCCGATCGTACAGGGATCGACCTTCGACGACTTGCGGCGCGAGGCTGCGGAGTCGCTGGTGGCGCTCAATTTCCCCGGGTACGCGGTCGGCGGAGTGAGCGTCGGCGAGCCGGAGCCCGAGATGCTCAAGCAGGTTGGTGCGACCACGCCCTACCTCCCGGCGGACCGTCCCCGCTATGCGATGGGCCTGGGCACCCCGCCGCAGTTGCTGAAGATGATCGCCCTCGGAGTGGACATGTTTGACTGCGTGATGCCGACCCGCGTCGCGCGCAACGGCCTCGCCTTCACGCCGGACGGGCCGATGAACGTGCGCAACGAGCGGTTCCGGACTGACCCGCGGCCCTTGGTTGAAGGTCTCGACAACTACACGGCCGGTTTCTCGCGCGCGTACCTGCGGCACCTCCAGCTCGCCGGCGAGATGCTGGCGGGCACACTGCTCTCGATCCACAACCTCCACTTTTACCTCGACCTCATGGCTCAGGCGCGGGCGCACCTTGAGGCGGGCGACTTTGCCCCGTGGAGCCGAGGCTGGATCGAGCGTTACGAAGCCGGCGAAGCCGCGCGGTAGTGGCTTAGTTGTCTACGGCCCGTGCGGTGCGTTTTGCTGGCCAAGACGGCGACCTTTCGGCAACGATGTCCCTCGCATGCGCATCCTGATCACTGGAGGAGCGGGTTTCCTTGGCTCGCATCTGTGCGACCGTCTTCTGGGCGAGGGCCACGAGGTCATCTGCCTCGACAACTTTTTCACCGGCCGGAAGGTGAACGTCGCTCACCTCCGCGGGCATCCCCACTTTGAGCTGGTGCGGCATGACGTGATTGACCCCTTCAAGTTCGAGGTCGATCAGATCTACAATTTCGCCTGCCCCGCGTCGCCGCCGCACTACCAGTTCAACCCGATCAAGACCACGAAGACGTCCGTGATGGGGGCGATCAACTGCCTGGGTCTGGCCAAGCGGGTGAAGGCCCGGGTGTTCCAGGCCAGCACGAGCGAGGTGTACGGCGATCCGCAGGTGCACCCGCAGCCCGAGACCTACTGGGGCAATGTAAACCCCATCGGCAAACGGTCCTGCTACGACGAAGGCAAGCGGTGTGCCGAGACTCTGTTCTTCGATTATCACCGCGAGAACCGCGTCGATATCCGGGTCGTGCGCATCTTCAACACCTACGGACCGCGCATGAACCCGGATGACGGCCGCGTAGTTTCTAACTTCATCGTACAGGCCCTCCGTGGCCAGGACCTGACCGTCTACGGCGATGGGACGCAGACCCGCTCGTTCTGTTACGTGGACGACCTCCTCGAGGGCTGTCTGCGGCTCATGAATCAGACGGAAACCGTGGGCCCCGTGAACATCGGCAACCCGGGCGAGTTCACCATGCTGGAGCTGGCGGAGCTCACCCTCAAGCTGGTGGGTGGCAAGTCGCGAATCGTGCACCGCCCCCTGCCGGCGGACGATCCCCGCCAGCGCCGTCCCGACATCGCCGTGGCGCGTCGCGTGCTCGGCTGGGAACCCCGGGTGGCGTTGGAGGACGGCCTGCAGCGCACCATCGCCTACTTCCGCACGCAGGTCTGAGCCCGGGACCGACCGGCGGGCCGCTCGATTTGTCGTTTGCCATGGGCGGCCTTCCGCCTAGGGTTTGCGGCCCTCCATGCTCTCGTTTCTTCTCAAGCGTTTCTCCGGCCGCCATTATCGGAAGTTCCTCGAGTCGGCGCGCCCGCTGGTCGCGAAAATCAACGAGGTGGAACTGGGCTACCAGAGCCTGACCGAGGAACAGCTGCGGGCGAAGACCGACGAGTTCCGGGCACGGCTCAAGGCCGGCGAGACTCTGAACAGTCTCCTCCCCGAGGCCTTTGCGACGGTGAAGAACGCCGCCCGCCGCCTCTGCGGCCGCAAGGTCCTCGTGTGCGACCACGAGCTCAGCTGGGACATGGTTTACTTTGACGTGCAGCTGATTGGCGGCATTGCGCTGCACCAAGGAAAGATTTCCGAGATGGCCACCGGTGAGGGCAAGACGCTCGTCGCGACGCTGCCGCTGTACCTGAACGCACTCACGGGTCGCAATACGCAGCTGGTGACGGTCAACGACTACCTCGCGCGCCGTGACTCCGAGTGGATGGGGCACCTCTACAGTTACCTCGGCCTGACCGTGGGCTGCATCCAGCAGCAGATGCCGTCGGAGCTGCGCCGGGAGATGTACGGCCGCGACATCACCTACGGGACCGCATCGGAGTTCGGCTTCGATTACCTCCGCGACAACGGCATGGCCACGCGGCGCGAGGATCAGGTGCAGCGTGACTACTGGTACTGCATCGTCGACGAGATCGATTCCATCTTGGTCGACGAGGCGCGCACCCCGCTGATCATCTCCGGTCCGGCCCCCATCGAGCGTGAACAGCCCTTCACGCGGATCAAACCCCCGATCGAGCGCTTGGTCGCGGAGCAGCTCCGGCTGTGCAATCGCTTCGCGGCGGAGGCAGAAGCGCTGCTGGGCAAGCCGGACGTCACGACCGAGGACAAGCAGGCCGCCGCGCGGCGCATGCTGCAGGTCAAGGTGGGCCACCCCAAGAACAAGCGCCTACTCCGTCTCCAGGAGACCCCGGAGTGGCGCAAGCTGCTCGACAAGGTCGAGACCGAGCTCAATTCGGACATGCAGAAGGAGGAGCTGTACCGCCTGAAGGAAGAGCTCTTCTACTCGATCGACGAGCGCCAGCATCAAGCCGACCTCAGCGAACTGGGCCGCCGCCGCCTGCGCCCGGATAGTCCTGACGCCTTCGTGCTTCCCGATTTGGCGACCGAGTTCAGCGAGATCGATCGCAATGCCGAGCTCACGCCCGACCAGCGCGAGGAACGCAAGCTCGCCGCGCAACAGCGCTACGGCGATGTTTCGGAGGAAATCCACACCATCTCGCAGCTCCTCCGCGCGTATTCGCTCTACGAGCGGGACATCGAGTACGTCGTGCAAGACGGCAAGGTCCTGATCGTTGACGAGAACACCGGGCGCGTCATGCCCGGCCGGCGCTGGTCCGACGGCCTGCACCAAGCGGTGGAGGCCAAGGAGGGGGTCACGATCGAACGCGAGACGCGGACCTACGCGACGATCACGATCCAGAATTACTTCCGTCTCTACGAGAAGCTCGCGGGCATGACTGGCACCGCGGAGACCGAGGCGACGGAGTTCAACGATATTTACCGGCTCGCCGTCCAAGTCATCCCGACGAACAAGCCCTGCATCCGCGTCGACCGGAACGATTCCATCTTCAAGACGCGCCGCGACAAGTACGCCGCGGCGGTGCGCGAGATCGAGGAGGCGCACAAGCGCGGGCAGCCGGTTCTGGTCGGCACCGTATCCGTCGAATCCTCCGAGGTGCTGTCGCGCATGCTCAAGCGCGCCGGCATCATCCATGCCGTGCTCAACGCCAAGTATCACGAGCAGGAGGCCGAGATCGTTTCCCGCGCCGGCCAGCGAGGCGCAGTCACGATCGCCACGAACATGGCGGGCCGCGGCACCGACATCAAACTCGGCGAGGGCGTGCGCGATCTGGGTGGTCTCTTCGTGATCGGGACCGAGCGCCACGAGTCGCGCCGCATCGATCGCCAGCTCCGCGGCCGTTGCTCCCGCCAAGGTGATCCTGGCCTGACGAAATTCTTCCTCTCTCTCGAGGACGACCTGATGCGCCTCTTCCTCCAAGGGAATCTGGCGTCGCGGTTGATGGAAGGCTCGATGAAGGAGGGTGAGGAGTTGGAGCACCCTTGGCTGAACCGCTCGATCGAAAGCGCGCAGAAGAAGGTCGAGCAGCAGAATTACTCGCAGCGCAAGCGACTGCTGCAGTACGACGACGTGCTGAACCAGCAGCGCGAGGTCATCTACGGGATCCGCAACGGAGCGATTCACGCCGAGCGCCCGAAGGACATCATTTTCGAGCAGGTCGAGGAGGAGATCGTGACGCGCCTCGGAAACGCCGGCGTGGGCGAGAAGGCTGGGGCCACGCAGACCGCCCTTGAAGGATTTGTGAGCTGGGTCAATGCGACCTTCCCGATCGGGCTGAAGCTGGAGGATCTGGGCTCGACCGACCTTGACACCCTCGCCGCGAACATCGTGACGCGCATCCGCGACGCCTACGCCGTGAAGGAGTCCGTCGAGATTCCTGAGGCCTTGGGTGCGCTGGAGCGCTACGTGGTGATCAATGCGATCGATCATCACTGGCAAGAGCACTTGACCGAGATGGAGGAGCTGCGGCGCTCAATCGGTCTGCGAAGCTATGGCCAGAAGGATCCGTTGGTTGAATACAAGGGAGAGGCCTACAAGTACTTCGAGGAACTGATGCAGAACGTGCGTCTGCAGATCTGCACCGGGCTCTTCCGCAGCGCTTCGAATCTCAACGCGTTCGAGAACATGCTCGCGATCCTGAGCCGCAACGCGAAGGCGGTTGGGCCGGCTTCGCCGGCACCGGCGGCTCCGGCTCCCGCGGCCCAGCCCGAGGCTTCGGCCGAGTCCGACGTGCAGTTGCCGAAGGTAACGGTCCGTCGCGAGGCGCCGAAGGTGGGGCGCAACGATCCCTGCCCGTGCGGCAGCGGAAAGAAGTACAAAGCGTGTCACGGGCAGTAGGCGGTCGTCGCCGATGAATAACGCGGAGTTGCTCGAGACGCGTCCCTACGACGGCTCTCCGCCGTGGTGGCGGCGGCACGCGGATGTGCTGGTCACGGCCGCGGTGTTCGTCTCGACCGTGGTCCTGACGGTGATCTCTTTCCCGCCTTACGGACTGCCGGAGGCGGCGTACGTGTTTGCCGCTCCCGCGGCGTTCTGGGCTTACCGTCGTCCGCCGTTCCGTCGCTTCGCCGCGGTGGTGCTCGGAGCGCAGGCGGTGGCATGGACCGTGATCCTTGGTTGGCTGCACCATGTCACTTGGCTCGGCCTTCTGCTGCTTGGCCCGTTCATCGGCGTCTGGGTGGGCCTGTGGTTCCTCGCCCTGCGCGCGGTGCTGCCGCAGTTGCTGGGCCGGCCGGTGCTCACCCGGATCACGCTCGTGTTCGGACTCGCGGCGCTCTGGGTCCTGAACGAATGGCTCCGCACGTGGGTGCTGTCGGGGTTCCCTTGGCTACCGCTGTCGGCCAGCCAATGGCAGCGTTTGAGCGTGCTGCAGATTTCGGCCTACACCGGTGCGTGGGGAGTGTCCTTCGTGCTCATCGCGATGAACCTCGGCTTCGCCGCGTACGCGCACCGGCTCCTCCTCGAGGGACGCCGCGGACTGCAGCGTCGCAGTCAGGAGTTTCTCGCCGCGATGTTCCTCCTCGTGGTTTGCCTGAGCATTCATGTTCAGGAAACCTTCAACCGCGGACGCTATGCGGTGGGCCTCGGCAAGATTGCGTTCGTGCAGCCCTATATTCCGCAGGAGGTGAAGTGGGACCCGTCGCGGGGACCCGGCATTCTCGAGATCCTTGAGAAGCAAACGTTACGGGCCGCTTCGCTGCGTCCGGACCTGATTCTCTGGCCGGAGGCGTCCACGCCTTGGGCGTTGCGGGGCGATGACTCGGTGCGGGGCTGGACGGAGGACCTGGTGTCCCGGGCGAAGGCGCCGCTGCTACTGGGCTCCGTCGGCGTGGAGAATCTCGGCCAGCCGGACGAGCGCTGGATCAACGGCGCGTTCCTCGTCGATCCCCAATCCGGCCTGCGTCCGGAGATGTACGCCAAGCGTCACCTCGTCCCGTTCGGTGAGTACGTGCCGCTGCGTCCGATTCTCGGCTGGCTGGAGAAAGTGGTGCCGATCGGGGGTGATTTCACGCCAGGATCGGACCCGGCTCCGATGGTGTTCCTGATGAAGGATGTCCCGGTGGCCATGGCGCCGTTGATCTGTTTCGAGGATATTTTTCCAGCCTTGGCGCGGAGCAGCGTGCGGGCGGGTGCGGATGCGCTGGTGGTGCTGACGAACAATGCCTGGTTCGGGGAGGGGGGCGCGGCCTATCAGCATGCGGCGCACAGCGTGCTCCGAGCGGTCGAGACGCGTCGGCCCGTCCTGCGGGCGGGCAACGGCGGTTGGAGCGGCTGGATCGATGAATTCGGCGCGACACGTGCGGTCGTGACGGACCCCGAGCGAGGCATCTATTTCCGCGGAGCTCGTGCGGTGGAGGTGACCCGCGACTTCCGCTGGATCGGCCAGCAGAGTTTCTACGTCCGTTACGGAGAGTGGTTCGTGATGGCGTGCGCGCTGTTCGTGGTGTTCGCGGGGCTGATGCTGCGGTTCGCCCCACCACCCGAGTCGCCGACGGCGGCGGCGGAGTCGCTCTAGAACTGTCCTTTTGCATCCTTGCATGTGCGACGGTTTTTCGACTCCTCAACGGCCGATGCGCCGCTAGGATAAAGGGAGGTCCGGCGTGCGTCGCTTCGCGGCGAGCCCTCGCTGTCCTCTCTCAACACATTTTCCTCCGATGCCCTCCGCCTCCCTTGCTTCCCGCCTGTTTCCTGTGCTCGACGGTTTCGCCGTCGAGACTCCCTCCTGGGGATTCGCCGACACCGGCACCCGCTTTGGCAAGTTCTTCCAGGATGCGGCAGCGATCGATCTCGGCGACAAGCTGGCAGACGCCGGCCATGTGCATGCGCTGACGGGCTGCTGCCCCACGGTTGCGGTGCACGTGCTGTGGGATTTCGCGCCCGGCCAGGATCCGAAGGAAGTGGCCCGCCTTGCGCGCCGGCACGGCGTGCGGATCGGCGCGATTAACCCCAATCTCTTCCAGGACCAAGAGTACAAGTGGGGATCCTTTGGCCATGCGGACCCCGCGGTGCGTCGCCGTGCCCTGCAGCACTGCTTCGATTCCGTTGCGATCGGCAAGGCCCTCGGGAGCGAGTATGTCTCGCTGTGGTTTGCCGACGGCATCAACTACCCGGGTCAGGAGAGCCTGCGGGCGCGCAAGGCCCGCTTTGAGGAGTCGCTCGCCACGCTGCACCGTCGCCTCGGGCCGCGGCAGACGATGCTGGTCGAGTACAAGCCCTTCGAGCCGGCGTTCTATGCCACGGACATCGCGGACTGGGGCATGGCCTACGTGCTCGCGCGCAAGGCGGGACCGCGGGCCAAGGTGCTGGTGGACACCGGCCACCACTACGCCGGGCAGAACATCGAGCAGATCGTGGCCTTCCTCCTCGATGAGGACATGCTGGGCGGGTTCCACTTCAATGACCGGCGCTATGCGGATGACGATCTCACGCTCGGCTCGATCGATCCCTATCAGGTCTTCCGGATCTTCCACGAGATTCACAGCTTCGCTGCGGAGCGCGGCCGTGCCCCGAAGATCGCGTACATGATCGACCAGTGCCACAACGAGAAGCCCAAGATCGAGGCGACCATCCAGACGGTGATGATGGCGCAGGAATTGTACGCGAAGGCGGCCCTCGTCGATCACAAGGCGCTACGCCGCGCCCAAGATCGCCACGACGTCGTCGCGGCGGAGCTGGAGTTGAGGAAGGCGTTCTTCACCGACGTCAACCCGGCGCTGCAGGCCTGGCGCCGGGCGCAGGGCCTGGCGGCCGATCCGCTCGCAGCGCATCGCAAGAGTGGATACGAAAAGGCCGCGGCGCGGGACCGTTCACGGCGGCGGCGCGAGTTGGGGATGGCTAAGGCGGGTAGCTTCGCCTGATCGCAGGGGGCGCGTTTCCGGCGCCTTCTCGGCTAGAGGTCGATGGCGCAAAGCCGTCGTTCCTCGGCCGCGATGGCGTCGCGCACGAACTCCGGGTGAAGATTGGCCAGGAGAAAGTCGTGCGTCATGATCCGACCGGTTTCGCGGTCGCGCTCTTGCCGCAGAGGTAGGACGTCACCTGACGGTGACGAGTCTCGGCGGAGCAGCGCCTTCGACTGGTTCGACCGTGGCGTGGACGTCTGCGTCGGGAAGCCCGGGCTCGGCTGGGTTCTGGCATTCATGGTCATGCTGGGTGGTGGTGGTTTTGGGTGAACCACCCCCTGCGGTGACTGCGCCAGGTGGGGAAACAAAAAACCCCCTCCGGCGGCACCGGAGGGGGCGAGTCATTGAGAGTGACGTCAGGCCCCCTGCGGCGCGCGCGTAACGACGACGGCGACGGAAATGGATGCAATGACGGAGGCGACCACGGAGTAACCGTGGACGGAAAGGCCTGCCGAGATTGTCGTTCCGCGAAGGGACATGAAAGAGTGGGGAGGAAGCGTGGCCTCCGGGCCCGTGTCAAATCCGTAATGGCGCGGTCGTCCGCGCGTGGAATGGGTCAACGGGGTGTGGATCGACCGGTGCGGACGGCGCCGCACTCCCTCAGGCGCGCGGGTCGCGCAGCCGGGAAGCGGTCGTAACTAGGGCCTCCGCGAGTCCGCGGACTGAAGTCCGAGTTCGCTCATGCGTCAGTTGTCCGGCGGCGTCGAACGCTGTATCGGCGGCCGGCAGCAGAGCCTGTTGCGGGATCACGTGGACGCCAAGATGGGTGAGCACCGCGCGCAGAGCGGCCACGGCCCGCAGACCACCGAAGGCGCCGGGTGATGCGCCGAGCAGGGCCGCGACCTTTCCGCTGAACGGGTTATGGCCGACGCGGGTGGCCCAGGTGATGGCGTTGGCCAAGGCTGGGGGAAAGGTTGCGTTGTACTCGGGGGTCGCGATCAGCAGCGCGGGATGTTCGGTGATGAGCGCGGCGAGGCGCCGGGCATCTTCCGGCACGCCGTGAGCGTCCTCGAAGTCGCCGTCGTAAATCGGGAGCGGAAAGTCGGTGAGCCTGATGGAGGTCACGTCGCTTCCCGTGGCCCGGCAAGCCGCGGCGGCCTCGTGGAGCAAGCGGAGATTCAGCGAGCCCGCGCGGGAGCTGCCCGAGAAGGCGAGAATGCGGGGAGCGGAGGACATCGCAGTGAGACAAGCGGCTCTGGATGACCGTGCAAGCCCTCCTGAGACCGCACGACCTTGCGACCAGCGGAGCGAGGCAATGGACGGTCCCGCCGGAGCGAACGCTGATATGGCCCGAGGGGGCGGGGCGATCTCGGCGCGCCTCTCGAATTGTCCGTCCTGCCCTGTCCCCCGCTCTCGGCGCTTACGGTTTACCGAGCAGGCCCGGGAGCATTCCCCCCAGCCCGGGCATTTCCATGCGCTGGTAGCCGGCCGGCGGAGTGAAGAGGGAGTCGGGGAGGCGGGTCTTCTCCACGGAGACCACTTCCATGCGGGTTTCGGTGCGCTTCTCGCGCACGACCGTGCGGAGCGGGAAAAAGCCTCTGCTCCGCAGGAGCTGCTCCCAGGCTGGCGTCTTGGACTTGCCTCCGAAGGGCCCACCCAAGGACTCGGGGTTGAAGAACGTTCCCAGTTCCTCGGTCGCCCACACTTCAACCGGCTCCTTCGAATCCTTGCTACGCACGAGGTACTTGGTCGCCGTGTAGCCAGCGATCACCGCAGTCTCGGAGGTCTTCTCGATCGAGCCCTGCTCCTTCTCCGCCTCTCCCTGCGGCGCCTCCGGAATCGTCATCACCATGTACATCTTCTCGGAGTCGATGAGCATCAGCATCTGCATCGCCTTCAGGTCGATGATGCTCGCCATCCTTTCCTCCGCGTCGCCCGCTTCGATCCGCATCTTCGAGCCCTTGATCGCGTAGGCCATCTCGGAAACGTCTCGGCCACTGGTAACTTTAATTTGGATACGACCTTCAAAGGCCGGAGCGGCGATGGCGGACGTGGCGGCACCCAGACCGACGACGAAGCAAAGCAGGCGCACGAGGCGCAGGGGTAAAACGCGGGAGTTCATCGAGGAGCGTTTAACCACAGAACGACTACGGGAGCAATTTGATTGCCTTAGGCCTCGGCGGCACGGGTGTTTCCCGGTCAGTATCAGCTTTTTGCAAGAAACTGCTCTCTTGGGGGCCGACCTTGAGGGCACTTGGGGGAAATCCGCCTTGACGGGGTGGAATGAGTGTCTCGTACTGGGAGGTTTTCCACGCCCCCGTTCCGCCTGCCCATGAGAGACGATTACATCAAGGAAGCGCTCAAGACGATTCCCGACCCGAACATCCTGATCAATGTGGTGTCGCGGCGCGTGAAGCAACTCAAGCGTGGCAACCGTCCGCTGGTGGAGTCGCTCGAAAAGCTGGCGCCCGAGGACATCGCTTTGCGCGAGGTGATCGAGGGCAAGATCAGCTACGAGCTGGGTACGGCGAAGTCGGCCTAACGCCGGAAGCAACGCGTCGGCCGCTCGCTCGGCCGCATGCTTTTCCAAGGTCGCGCGGCGGGTCGACTCCGGTCACCTTTCACTTTGTCCCGCGATGACCGCCCGCAAGAAAGATCAAGCTCCCCGGATCACGGAGGTCCGGAATTCCAAGGTGCTGCGCGACTTCACGGTCGACGAGCGCTTTGAGGCGGGCATTGAGCTGAAGGGCACCGAGGTGAAATCCGTGCGGGCGGGTCGCGCGCAAATCAACGACGCCTTCGGCCGTGTTGAACGGGGCGAACTGTGGCTCCACAACGCTTACATCGAAGAGTACGCCTTCGGGAACCGGCTCAATCACGACGCCCGCCGCATCCGTAAGCTTCTCCTGCACCGTCACCAGATCCGGAAGATCGCACAGGCGCTCAGCACTGGCGGCCGGGCACTCGTGCCGCTGCGGATGTATTTCAAGGAAGCGCTCGTCAAGGTGGAGCTCGGGCTTTGCACCGGAAAGAAGCTGCACGACAAACGTGACGACTTGCGTGCGCGGGCCGATGCGCTCGAAATCAAGAAGGCGTTCAAACTGCGCCGCTGATGACCGCGTCACCCCCCGCCTCCGTCACCGTCCGCGTTCCGGGAAGCACTTCCAACTGTGGTGCCGGCTTCGACACCCTGGGCCTCGCGCTCTCGGTTCACAACCGAGTGACGCTGACCCGGAGCCCGGGCGCGGGACCACAGCCGGAGCGGCCTGCCGACGCGCGGGCCACTGACATGGTCTCCGACACCACGGCGGCCTTCCTCGCGGCGACGGGCCTCGCTCCGGAGGGGTTCGCCTTCCGCATCGATGGTGAGGTTCCACCGGCGCGCGGGCTGGGGTCCAGCGTGACCGTGATTGCGGGCGTGCTGGCCGGTCTGAATGTCCTTCGCGGCGCTGGGCTCTCGCGCGAACGCTTGGTGGCCTTGGCGACCCAACTCGAGGGCCATCCCGATAATGCCTCGGCGGGCATCCTGGGCGGATTCTGTGTTTCGCGCTGCGATCCGGCGACCGGCGCCTATCTCGACACCATTCGCGTCGTCATTCCTTCCGACCTCATCTTCGTGGTCGTATCGCCAGAATCGGAGATGCTGACCAAGGCGGCGCGGGGGGTTTTGCCCGCGTCACTACCGTACTTTGACGCGGTCCGGAGCATCAACAGCGCGAGTTACCTCGTCGCAGCCTTCGCCACGGGCCAGTTCGATCGGTTGCGTCATGCAGTGGCCGATTTCATGCATGAACCGTACCGCTTGCCCTCGATCCCGGGGGCCCGGGCGGCGATTGACGCGGGATGTGCCGCGGGTGCGCTGACGGGTTGGTTGAGCGGGAGCGGTTCGAGTGTGTTGTGCGTCTGTCGGCGCGGCGATGTGGCGGCGGTGTCGGCCGCGATGTCGGCCGCGTTCACCCAAGCTGGCCTGCCCTCGGTGGCGCGGGCCCTGACGGCGGACAACGAAGGCCTGCGGATCGAGTGATGAGCCTCGGGAGGCGCCCGCCCGTGGGGCCGATCGCGCCGACTGCGGGTGGCCGGGTGGCGGACGTGGAGACGGAGCGTGCCGCCGATCGCTCGGGGGCCGCGACCCGCGCTGAGCGGACCCGCAATTGGCTCGCCGCATCTGCGAGAGCGCGTCAACCTTGAGGGGCATGAAACGACTCCCCTTCCTCGTTGGCCTGCTCCTTTCGGCGGGTCTTTTTTCGGTGTGCTCGGCCCAGAATCAGCTGACCTCGGCGGAAACCGCGGAGGGCTGGCAACTCCTCTTCGACGGCAAGACGCTCGACGGTTGGCGGGCGAGCGAAGCGCCGGCGACGTTTTCGGTGAAGGATGGCTGCATCGTGGTCCTCGGTCCGCGGGCGCACCTCTTCTACGAAGGGGCGGTGGGCGGTCACACCTTCCGGAACTTCGAGCTGAAGCTCGATGTGAAGACCTTCCCCAAGGGGAACTCGGGCGTGTACTTTCACACGGTCTTTCAGCAGACCGGCTGGCCGCTGAAGGGTTACGAGGTGCAGGTGAACAACTCGCACAAGGATCCCAAGCGCACCGCAGGACTTTACGGCATCAAGGACAACTTCGACGCCATCGCGAAGGACAACGAGTGGTTCGCGCTCCGCGTGAAAGTGGAGGGCAAGCGCGTCCGTACCTGGGTGAATGACCGCCTGATCACGGATTACACGGAAGAGGAAAATCCGGTCCGGGAAGGCTCCTACAAGGGCCGCTTGATCGACTCCGGCACGATCGCTCTCCAAGGGCACGACCCGGAGAGCCAGATTCACTACCGGAACATCCGGATCCGCCTGCTGCCCTAAGCGGTCGGCGGTTCGTTGGTCCGCCGGAGCCAGATCTGCCCCCCGCCGCCCTCGGCGCAGAGGGGCAGATGCTCGCGCAGAAACGCGTGGCGGCGGTTGAAGAGCCAACCGGTGAAGAACTCGACCGCGAAAGCGCGGTTGTACATGAGGAACGCGCGGAGCAGGTACTGCTCGTTCCACGCCCGGCCCTCGTCCAGCCACTCGCGCGGGTAATCGAGGTTGCCGGCGACATCGTGAACGTGCACCCGCACGCCGGGAGCGAGGCGCGGCAGGACGCGGAAGAACAGGTGGTTCACGTCGCTGCCGATCTTGCTTACATGCGATGAGTCGATGAAGAGCACGTCGCCGTCGCGCAGCGCGTCGAAGACTTCGAGGGGCACCTCCTGCACCCGCCGTTCCCGCAGCGTGACCCCGCCCAGATCCTCCGGCTTGAGCAGCGGACGCAGTCGGGCCATGTCGGGGTCGATGAACGTGAGTTCCATCCGTCGCCCGAAGACGTGTTCATTGAGGTCGAGCATGGCGGCGGAGCTGAAGCCGGAGCCAACCTCAATGACCCGTCGTGTGCCCAGTGTGCGCAGCATCGACCAGAGCATGATGGCGTCGAAGCAGCCGTACGACGGATTGCGGAGATGAAAGCGCCAGCCCTCCCGCGGTTGCTCCGGGAATGGCTGCTCACCGTAGAAGCCCGCGAAACGTTCCAGCAGTGCGTCCTGCTCGGAGGCGTGCAGTTCGATGGCGGGAAAGGGAGGCTCGCTCGGGGCCTCGGCGAACGCCCGGGCCACCTCGGCGCGGGACGGAAGCGGCGAGTAGAAGTGCCCGGGCGGGAAAGCCACGCCCGCCTCGGCGAGGGCACGCTCCGCGGTCTCCGCCCGGCGTTCCAGGCGGCGCACGAAGCGGAAGCGCCGCAGGAGGCCTTCAAGCACGCTCATCTTCGGAGCATGCGGAAAAGTCCGCGATCGGCGCAACCGGTTTCTCCGGCGGAGCGCGGACTGCCGGCGGGCGCGGGAAGAGGCTCGCCCCCGGCCTGCCGGGTTGCCAACGTCGCGCTGCCTCACCGCCCATGAAACTCAGCATTGTGATCCCCTGCTACAACGAGGTGGCCACCCTGCGTGCGGTGGTGGACCGCGTGCGAGCCGCGCCGATCGAATGCAAGGAGATCATCATCGTCGACGACTGCTCCACTGACGGCACGCAGGCGCTGCTCCGCGCGGAGATCGCGCCGCTCGTGGACCGCGTGCTGTACCACACCTTCAACCGGGGCAAGGGAGCGGCGTTGCGGACCGGGTTTGCGCAGGCGACCGGGGACGTGGTGATCGTGCAGGATGCCGACTTGGAGTACGATCCCGCGGAGTATCCTCGGCTGCTGCGTCCGATCCTGGAAGGCCGGGCAGATGTCGTGTTCGGCTCGCGCTTCGCTGGCGGCGAGGCCCATCGGGTAGTCTATTTCTGGCACATGGTGGGAAACAAGTTCCTGACTCTCGTCTCGAACATGGCGACCAACCTGAACCTCACCGACATGGAGACCTGCTACAAAGTCTTCCGCCGGGAGATCCTGCAGCAGATTACGCTGGAGGAAGACCGTTTCGGCTTCGAGCCGGAGATCACCGCGAAGGTCGCCAAGCTGAATTGCGCTATCTACGAGGTCGGCATCAGCTACTACGGGCGCACCTACGCGGAGGGAAAGAAGATCGGCTGGAAAGATGGCGTGCGGGCGCTGTACGCGATCGTGAAGTACAATTTCTTTCGGTGACCGAGGGGTGGCGCCACCGTTGCTGTGATGTTCTTCAAGGGAGCGTGGGGAGCGGCGGGAGGGTGGCGCCGGGGAGCGATGGTGGCGGGAACCATCGTCTGCCTTCTCCTGTGGGCGTCCTGGGTATGGACGATCGGGAGTCGCTTTGAAGTGGTGGCGGGCGGGGCTGATTCCTCGGGATACCTGAACAGCGCGAAGTTGTTCGCCGAGGGCCAGTGGTCCACGGCGTTGCGGCTACCGGAGGAATTGCGGTCGGTGGCGCGACCGAACGAGTTTATGCCCCTCGGGTTCACGCTGGGTGGACGCGAGGGTGAGGCGGTACCGACGTACCCCCCGGGTCTGCCGCTGCAGTTCGCGCTGGCGGGCTTGGTGCTGGGTTGGGAGTGGGGGCCGCTGGTTGTGGGCGTAGCGCTGGCGGCCGCGTTTCCACTGCTGATGGTGGGTGCGGCGCGCGAACTTGGTGTGGCGCGGCCGCTGGCGTGGGCGGGTGCGGCGGTGCTCATGGTCAGCCCGGTCACTCTCTTCGGCGCGTTGCAGCCGCTGAGCGACCTTCCGGCCGCGGTCTGGAGCCTTGCCGCGTTGGTGGCGGCGTTGCGGGCGGGGCGTTCGCGTGGGCAGACGGGTGGGGCGTCGGTGGGATGGTCGGTGGCCTGCGGCGTGGCGGTGGCGGTGGCGGTGGCGGTGCGGCCGACCAGTGCGGTGGTGATTCCGGCGCTGGTGGTGATCTTGGGTTGCTGGCGGCGCTGGCTGGGAGCGGCGTTGGGTGGCTTACCGGGCGCGCTGTTCCTCGGATTTTACCAGTTTACGTTGTACGGTCATCCGCTCGCGAGCGGCTATGGCAACATCTTCGCCGCGCTGGGAGCCGAGTGGGTCGGAGTCACCCTGCGGTTCTATGCCGAATGGCTGCCGCGGGTCCTGCCGGGACTCGTCCTGGTGCTGCCGCTGGCCGGGGGCTTCCTGCTCCGGGATGCCAAACAGCGGTGGCGAATGGTGGGTTTGGGGATGTGGGTCGCCGCGCTGGGGGGCTTCTATGCGACCTATCCCGTGACCCATGAAGTCTGGTGGTGTTTACGCTTCGTGCTGCCCGCTTTTCCGGCCTGGGTGTTGGCGGCGGTGCTGGCGTGGCAGGCGATCGCGGAGCGTTGGGGAGGGGTGCGTGCTCCCCGGTGGTGTTCCTTCGGGGCGGCCGTGTTGGCGGTTTGGGCGGGGGTGCTCGCGTGGCTGTGGTTGCCGCAGCTGCATCTTTCCGCGATTGGCCCGGCAGAGCGCGTGTACCGTGAGGCTGGACGCTGGGTCGGGGGAAACCTTCCCCCGGATGCGGTCGTCTCTAGTTTCGCGACCTCTGGCGCGCTCTACTACTACACTCCCGTGGCCACCCTTCGTTTCGATGATCTCCGGCCCGATTCTGGCCCGGACCTCGTGCGCCGCCTCCATGCGGCGGGGCGGCCGGTCTTTGCGCTGGTGTTTGAGGCAGAGCGTGCTCAAGCGGAGGAACGCCTCCGCGGCGCCCGCTGGGAGCCTGTGCGCACGTTTGGTGGACTTCGGCTCTGGCGCTTGGAACCTGATTCGTGATGTCGACCTGGGAAAAGCCGCCGAGCGTGAGCCAAAGTGGACGATGGGTGTGGCGGGTACTGTACCTCGCCTGCGTCGCGGCCTTTTTCGTCGCCTTCTCGCGTTTTCATCAGCCGGAACAGGGCTTTACGCGCCTGATCTCGGTGGGCGATCGGGTGGCGCCGGCGACCGTGCCGGCGTTGCGCGCCACGCCGCACTACGTGCACGAGGACTCCTTCGGGTACGACGGCACGTACTACGCGCAGATTGCGCTCCATCCCCTGCTGCAGGAACCGAGCCTCGACGTCGCGCTGGACAATCCGCACTACCGTGCGCGCCGCGTGCTGGTGCCGTGGCTGGCGTGGGTTGCGGGGGCGGGTGAGCCTTGGTGGGTGTTGCAGGCTTACGCGGTGATGAACGCCGTGTGCTGGTTCGGCTTCGCGTGGCTGCTGCTCGCGTGGTTCCCGGCGAACGGGTGGCAGAACTTTCTGCGTTGGGCGGGTTTTCTCTTTTCCGCCGGGGTCTGTCTGAGCGTCCGCCATGCGCTCCTCGATGCACCTGCGCTCCTCCTGACGGCGCTGGCGGTGCGGGCCGTGGAGTGCGGTTGGTCGCGTCGTGGGGTGGTCTGGCTGGCGCTGGCGGCTCTGACGAAGGAAACGAGCGTGCTGTCGACTGCGGTTCTCCTCGACGCTTGGCCGCAGCGCCTGCGGCAGTGGGGCAACGTGGCCTGGCGAAGCCTTTGGGTGGTGGCTCCGCTCGCGCTGTGGATGCTTTATGTCTCCCATCGTTTCGGCCCGGTCGGCGATGCCGGCGACGGCAACTTCACCTGGCCCCTTGCGGGGCTGGTGGGCAAGGGCGTGGAGCTGATGCGTGGGGCGCTTGCGAACGGCCTTCGTCCGCCGGAAGTGCTGGGTCTGGCGGCGCTGCTGGGTACCTTGGTGCAGTTCCTCTTTCTGGTCCTGTGGTGGCAACCTCGAGCCGCGTGGTGGCGTGCAGCGGTGCCCTTTGCGGTCTTGCTGATGTTCGTCTCGCAGCCCGTCTGGGAGGGTTTCCCGGGCGCTTACCCGCGGGTGCTGTTGCCGCTTGCGCTGGCCTTCAACGTGTTGGTGCCGCGCGGCGTGCGTTGGTTGCCACTTCTCCTTGCGGGTAATCTTGGGGTGCCGTTGGGCTTGAGTCAGTTGGCTCCTCCTCCGGGCGAGTTCTTTCGCGTCGAGACTGCCGCCGTCCGGGTCGTGCGCGGTGACGGTTGGTATCCTGCGGAAGCGGGTGAAGGACGGACCTGGCGCTGGACGGCCTCGACGGGAACGCTGGGCGTGGAAAACCCTGGCGAGCGCGCAGTGACCCTTCGGATCCGTGGGGAA
>Ga0164292_10000568_pt1 | contig 29205 bp, 18 predicted proteins | sample GEODES117metaG_FD_111486 | JGI IMG/M metagenome (GOLD analysis project Ga0164292, IMG submission 111486) | Eutrophic lake water microbial communities from Lake Mendota, Wisconsin, USA - GEODES117 metaG | ecosystem: Environmental > Aquatic > Freshwater > Lake | place: USA: Lake Mendota...
ACGAGCAGGAAGTCGAACTGCTGGGTCTCGGCCCGGTGTCGTACTACCAGCGCCGTCGCGTGCCGAACGGCTTGCTCGCGGGAACCCCGCGCGAGATGCCCGTGCCGGCCAAGGAGCTCGGCGTGAAGGGGCAGGCGTTCTACACGTTCGGCGGTACGGGCGCGGCGAACAGCAACACGCCCTGATCGTCTGAACACCGTAGCAGAACGTGGCCAGGGGGAAGCACCGCTTCCTCCTGGCCACGTGTCGTTTCGTGCCCGCCGGAATGCTATTCTTTACCGCATGATTCGCGGTCTTGTTCGTTCAGTCGTGGTCGGCCTTACCGTGCCATTGATGGCCTGCGGCAGCGCTCGCGATGCGAGGGATGACGCACCGTCGTCCGCAGCCGTTGCTGCCGAGACCACATCGTCTGCCGTTCTTCGCTTCGCGGACGCGCCCTTTGCGCTCGAACTCGTGCGCCAGAGCGCCGACGTCGTGCGCGGCGTTGTGGCGGGTGATTCCACCACGAGGTTGCTCATCCAGCCAAACACCCGCGACGATGCCGTGTCACGGTTGTGCGGCGTCATTGCCACGGGCACGCGTGAACCGGTGTCCTTGGCGTGGGGATGGCCGGTTGACTCGAATGCGCCACGTCTCGCCCAACGCATGATCCTCGACGGAGATGTGCAGGGGGTGCGTTTCGTCGTGCCGGGTACGGCCGCGCGCTATGTCTTCGAGGGCATCACGCGTAACGGGGCGCAACGGGTAAGCATGCAGTGGCCGGTTATCGCAGACCCGGCGCGTCCCATTCCGGTGGGCGCACCGGATTCGCTCGTCGAGGCGGCACTTCAGCCATCGGTCTTTGCGCTTGACTCGGTGCTGATGGCGCTGCGGTTCGACACGCCACCCGACACGGCGTGGCCGGTGGCGCCGGTGGAACGTGCACTCGCCGATGCACGGGCGGTAACCGATGTGCGGGTTTTTCCCGTGCATCCGGCGCGACTGACCATGGCCTGCCACGATGTAACGCTCGCCCTGCCGATACTCGCCCGTGCGGATCACACGGTGAAGATCGCCGTGGATGCGGGGGATGTGATTACGGCCGACGCCGGGGTCGCCACCGGCACGGTGCGCATTTCGTTCGACGAGGCTCCGCCAGCGCCCGACCCCACGGCGAGGGAAGGGGTCACGCACGCCGCACTCGAGGCGACGACAACGGGTGAGGTGACCTTGCGCGTACGTCTGCAGGTGTTGCCACGGTACCAGTTGTCGCGCCAGATCGTTCTCGTTCGCCTGCTACGCACCCGCCCGCGCTCCTCACTCCCCCCTATCGAGAGCTCACATGTCCTCCCGCCTACGGTCGTTGTCGGCCACAAGCGTCGCTGTTGGAGCGGCGCTGCTCGCGTCACTGCCCGTGATCGGCGGTGCCCAAGTGCCGGTCGTGCCCAGTATCGCCCCGTGGATGTCGCCTGGGTCGCCTCTCGAACTGGTCTCGGCGAAGAAAACCGATCGGCTGGCCTTCGTCGTGTACGACCGTGGCATGCGCAATGTGTACACGGCGGCCGCACCCGACTTCACGGCGCGCCGGCTCACGAACTTCCTGACCGACGACGGCGTCGATCTCACCGATGTCGAGATCTCCGACAACGGGCAGGTCATCGTCTTCGTGCGCGGCTCGGCGCCCAACCGGTGGGGATGGATCGCGAATCCCAATCACAGCCCGGCCGGCGGGGATCGCGCGATCTGGGCGGTGCGCGCCAGTGGCGGACCGGCGTGGCGTGTGGCCACCGGTGCGGCGCCGGAGCTGAGCCCCGACGGGCAGTGGGTGCTGTTCACGCGTGACGGGCAGATCCACCGTGCGCGCGTGATGCGCAGCGGTGCGCCGAGCGTGGCCGACAGCGGTGGATCGCCGCTCATCAGGCTGTGGGGGCGCAACGGGGCCCCGCGCTGGTCGCCCGATGGCAAGCGTATCGCCTTCGTGAGCGAACGCGAGCATCACAGCTTCGTGACGGTGTACGATGTCGCCACCCGTACTGTGCAGTACGTGGCGCCGAGTGTGGACTGCGATGGCGCGCCGACGTGGTCACCCGATGGACGCTTCCTCGCCTTCTCCCGCACACCGGGTACGCCGTTCGGGCTGCAGCGTCGCACACCGCCGGGGAGCGCGAATCCCGCGATGGGCTGCGGCAATGCGTTCGGTGCGCCGGGTTCGGTGGCCGTGACCGACGGGCAGAGCAACCTCGCGCGCTCACCCGGCTTCTTCACGTCGTCGCTGCCCGGTGGGTATCGCCTGGCGCTCATGGTCGCCGATGTGGGTGGTGCGAAGAACATCACGTCGCCCCTCGTGGCGGCGCAGATCCCGGCGCGCGAGGTGTGGCACAACAGTGTGGGCGACAGCGTGTTCACGTCGCTCAACGGCATGACGTGGGCTGGCAGCAACATCGCCTTCCCCGTGAACGTGCCGGGCGACGAGTGGGAACGCTGGTATTCGGTACCGTCGAGCGGCGGGGCGCCCGTGCGGCTCACTACGACCGATGGTCTCATCGAAGACGCGGGCAGCGTGGCGTGGTCGCGCGACGGTGGCCGCACCATGTATTGGACCACCAACGCCACCGATATCGAGCGCCGGCACATCTGGCGTGTTTCGAGTGGTGGGGGCACACCCGAGCGCCTGTCGACGGGTGACGGCGTGGAGACGCATCCGCGTCCGCTTGCCAGCGGGTCGCATGTCGCGGTGCTCTACTTCGGTGCCCGCACTCCTGCGTCCGTGGCGCTCGTGCCGGCGAATGGCGGAGCACCGCGCATCATCTATCCGACACTCGGTCGCGACTTCCCCACGGCGTCGCACGTGATGCCGGAGATCGTCAAGACGCGCGCGAGTGACGGGATGGCGGTGAGCAACCAGCTCTTCCTCCCGCGTGACCTCAAGCCCGGCGAGAAGCGCCCCGCCATCGTCTTCGTGCACGGCGGCCCGTCGCGGCAGATGCTGCCGGCGTATCACTACATGCAGTTCTACCACTGGTCGTACGCCGTGAACCAGTGGCTCGCCGATCAGGGGTATGTGGTGCTGTCGGTCAACTACCGGCGCGGCATCGGGTACGGGAAGAGCTTCAAGAACGCCCCCGGTGCTCGTGACAAGGGAAACAGCGAGTACCTCGACGTGGTGGCCGGCGCCAAGTATCTGCAGCAGCGCGCCGATGTGGATGCCGGCCGCGTGGGCATCTGGGGGCTCTCGTACGGAGGGCTGCTCGCCTCACAGGCGCTCGCTCGCAACAGCGATATCTTCGTGGCCGGTGTCGACATGGCCGGTGTGCACCATTACGACTATTCCCTCGATACCACGAGTTCCGCGTTCAAGTCCGCCGCAATCGGGGCCATCGATCAGTGGAAGAGCCCCGTGTTTCTCGTGCACGGTGACGACGACCGCAACGTGGACTTCGCGCAGACCGTGGGGCTCGTACAACTGCTGCGCGCCCGCAAGGTGTACCACGAGCTGATGGTGGTCCCCGACGATCTGCACGAAAGCATGCTGCACACCAACTGGATCGACACCTTCGATCGCATGGGCGTATTCCTCAAGCGGTTCGTGTGGAACCGCGAGAAGCCGCCGGTTCAGCCGTAGGCTGCGCGACTCAGTACCCGAAACCCGAACTCAGAACCCGGAACTGATCAGTTTCGCGTCTTGAGTTCGGGTGGCGAGTGGCGAGTCACTTTACGGCCCCAGCCGCCCCGGCCCGACGCGGATCCGCGCCCGCCGTGACACTCCCGCGATCGATGCGAATCGCTGCGCCGTATCCCTCACGCAATTCACCGCGCGCCGACACGAAGGTGAGGTCGTAGCCGAGGGTACGCAGTTGCTGCACGACATGCGGCGCGAATCCGTCCTCGAGCTGGATGCTGTACGGAGCCGGGGCGCCGCTGGCCGTAGGATTGAACCCGCCTCCCGGCAGGAAGCGCGGCTGCTCGAGAGCGGCTTGCGGCCCCAGCTTGAAGTCGAGCGCGCCGACGAGTCCCTGGTACACGGCACTCGTGATCCACGCGTTCCCTGCCGCGCCCACCGCGAACACGGGACGGTTGCCGCTGAAGGCAATCGTGGGGGCGAGTGTGCTGCCATGGCGCGCGAACGGCAGGCGCGAGCCGTACTGCGTGGGATCGGTCCCGTAGCTCGTGAGCTTATCGTTGCTCAGAAAGCCCAGCCCCGGGGTCACGTAGAAGTTGCCGCCCCACGTGCCGAGCGTCTGCGTGACCGCTACCGCGTTGCCGTTGGCATCGGCCACGGTGAAGGCTGTCGTGCCGGCCGCGTGGCACACGGCCATCTCGTGCGCATGATCATCGCCGCACGGGCTCTCGCGCTCCGCAGAGACTGACTGCGCATCCGTCATGTCATGGGCCGCGGCACCGTCATCGCCCGGGACCCCCGCCGGCTTGACCGGCTTGAGACACGCCAGCGTATCGCCGCGCACGCTCGCCGGTGTGAGCGCACGGTCGGCGTTGTAGCACTGCCAGCGAACCTTGGCCGTGTCCTTATGCACCATGCTGGCCACATCCACGGGCCACATCGCTGGATCGGCAATCCGAGTGCGCGACGACGGCGTGAGGAACCAGGCCGACAGCATGGCGTGCAAGGTGGCCGCATCGTCGGTGTAGCGCTGTGGCGTCGGGAACCGCTCGAGCAGGTTGAGGCGGGCCACGAGATCGGCGCCGCCGCTCACCGGTGGCGCACTCGAGCAGAGACGGTACGTGCGATACGTGCCGCACACCGGCTCGCGTTCGTTGGCGAAGTACCGTTCGAGGTCACTGCGCTTCATCGCGTTGCCCTTGGCGCGCAGATCGTCAGCGTATCTCGCGGCCACGTCACCCTTGTAGAAGCCATCTGCTCCCTTGGCCGCGATCTGCTCCAGCACCCACGCCAGATCGGGATTGCGCAGGGTATCCCCCCGCTGCAGCGGCTTGCCATCTCGGAAGAACAGCGCTCGGCTTCCTTCGTACTTCGCGAAGTGTTCGCGTTCAGTCGCGAGGGTAGTCGCGAGCCCGTCGCTCACCTCGTAACCGTTGCGTGCCGCACGAATGGCCGGTGCCAGCAGGTCAGCCCACGCGAGCTTCCGGCTGCCGTAGCGCTGCCATGCGTGATACATGCCCGCCACCGTACCGGGAACGTTCACCAGTACCGGTCCATCACTGGGATAGCGGCCATTCACCAGCAGCTTGGTGTTCGACAGGCCACCTTCTTCAGGCACGCGGCTCATGAACTCGATGAGCGTGGGCGATTTCCCCGCCAGCGCGATCACCATCTCGCCGTAGCCGCCGATTCCGCTCGCATCGGGTTCCACCACCCCAAGGGCGAAGCTCGTGGCCACCGCCGCGTCGATCACGTTGCCCCCACGGCGGAACATCTCGAGTCCCGCCTCCGTGGCCACGGGATGCGCGCTCGACACCGCGGCCTTGCCCGACGCTTCACGACGCAGCGGCGGGCGCGCCTGCAGCAGGGCGTGAATTACCGCGTCGCGCGCACTGTCCGATACGGCCGCAACCGCCTGTGGACGGAAGCGATCGCGCGCGGCCTGCCACGCGGCGCGCGCCGACGCCGATGCCGCCGCGCCGAAGTACAGTCGGGTGCTTCGGTCCCACACGCGGTCGAACGCGGCCGCATTCGCCTGCGCGCGATCTGCGTTGACCGGGCCAGCCACTGTGATGCGCCCGGCATCGGGCGCGAGCGGCGCGGGAAGTCGCAGCAGACTTGGCGCCTCACCACTGGCCGACAGTACGCCGCGTTCGTGGGCGGCGCGATCTACGCCGCGGTCGGGATCGCCGTTGTATCCCACGCTGACCTCGCGGAACTCAGCGATAGACACGAGGGCGCCATCGGGCGACCAATCCACGTCACCGTGGGTACGCGAAAGGAGATTGGTATACGCGGGGCCGCTCGTGGGGACGATCATCACGCCATTACGCGTGGACACCGCGATACGATCACCCAGTGGTGCGAGCGCAATGTCCTCGATACCCGCATCGGTGAACACCACGCGGTCGTTGGCCACCACACTGCGCGTCGTTTCCGTGTGCACGATGTAGGCGATGACCTTGCCGTCCGTCGAGATGCGCGGGCGCTTCTCCGTCTGTTCCTTCGACGTGAGCCGGCGCTCGGCGCGGTCCCCTTCGCGGACGAAGATGCGCGACTCTCCGCCCAGTCCACGCTGGAAGAGCGTCGTGCCGGCGGCTGCGGCGGGGGCTACGTCGTGCAGCGTACTCGTAGTGACACGCCTTGCTTCACCCGCCCACCCTCCGCCCGTTACCGCCCTATCGCGCGCGAAAATGTCGTACTGGCCCTCAGCATCGCTCGCCCAATACAACGTGTTGCCGTGCCACGTAGCATCGCGCTGGTACGCGCTGCCTCCGCTTACCGGCTCGGCGACCCCGCCTGCGCGCTGCAGATACAGCGCGCCATCGCGCTGAAACGCCAGCGTGCCGTCGAGCGCTGCGGCGGGGCGACGTGCGCCCCTGATGATGCTATCGGTCGTTGGCGCGGACGCACGCCCTGGCGTCTGGGTCTGTGCCTCCGTTGCACAGAGCAGCGAGGCGGCCAGCACAAGCGGGAAAGCGCGGCGCCTCATCGTGCTGCACCGCGCGTGGCGCGACGAATGGTGACCGACTCGATCACATCGCCTTCCTGAATGGCATCGAGCACGTCCAGCCCGCGCACCGTCGTCGCGAACACGGTGTAGTCGTGGTCGAGGCGCTGGTTGTTCACGAGATTGATGTAGAGCTGTCCGTCGCCGGTATCGCGGCCGCGAGTGGAAATGCCGAAGGTGCCGCGCACGTTACGCGCGCCCACCTCGTCTCGCATGAAGTAGGGCGTCGTTGGGTCGTACTCGTCGGCTCCCGGGCTTCCGCCCTGTACGACGAAATTGGGGACGATGCGGTGCCAAGTGGTGCCGTTGTACCGGCCCGCAGTGGCAAGCGTGCTGAAGGTGTGCACGGCGGCCGGTGCCACATCGGGGAGCAGGGCCAGTTCGATACGCCCACGCCCTCGGATGGTGATCACCGCCGTTGCTCCCTCGAGGTCGCGCAGCTGCGCCTCCGTGGGAAATGGTGGCGGCTGAAGCGGTGGCACGAACAGGGACGTCTGCGGCGCTCCCATCTTACGGAACGCCGGGACCGCCTCGATGGCGATGCGTTGAATCACCGGATCGCCATCGCGCACCCACTGCGTGAGCCACGCGCCACCGTACGCCATGTGCACCTTGTCCGCGTCGATGATGAACGGCAGCAGCACCTCGCGCGCGTCGCGCCAACGAAGCGGTCTCGTGCGGCTGATGCGTTCGAAGCTGCGGACCGCGGCATCGAGTTCCGTGCGCGTTGCTGCCGTTCCCACCTTCTTCAGAATCGTTGCCGCGTGCAGCAGCAGCCCCGCGTGATCGGCGCTGAGTGCCGCGACGGCCTCGTCTCGTGTGGTGACGGCCTCGACCCGCACATTGGGGTTGGCGTCACGGGTGAGCTGTCGCAGCAACGTGGAGTCGGCGAGACGCTGCGCCGCACGTGCCGCCCAGGCGCGCGCCTGCCAGACTGGGCTACGCGCCAGCGCTTGTACGGAGGGGCCGGCACGCGTGCTGTCCGCGTAGGTGAGCGCAAACACGGCATGTGCGCGTGTTCGCCACGCTGCCGTCTCACGGGTCAGCGGGTAGAGCGGGGCCGGGTCGCACTTGAGTGTGCCCAGCAAGTCCACGGCAAGCAGACGCACATGTTCGCTGCGATCGCCTAGATGTTGCACCGCGCGCTCGCACGTGCCCGCCACGCGCAACGCCTGCCACCGCACCAGCCCCGACGTATCGGTGCGCCACGTGCGTCCCAGCATCACGGCCACGCGCCGCACTTCCGGATCGGCATCCGCAAGAGCCGCCGATACGGCCGCACTGTCGCGATGGCCCACGGTATTGAGCGCCAGCAGCAGCGAGTGGCGCACCGACGCGTCCGATGATCGCACCACCGCGGAAGAGACCGCCGCCAAGGCGCTGGCCGAAGGCCTCTCGGTCCGCGCACTGCGCCGCCACCGCGATTCCAGTCCGCGCGCAGCACCACGCTGCACCTCGACCGAGGGATCGCCAAGGCCCGCGAGCATGAGCGAGTCAACCAGCGTCGCGTCGGAGCCACCGCGGCCGAATGTTTCGTAGAGTTCGGCGCGTACCAGCGGCGAGGACTCCTTGGTGAACGGAACGTGGCGCGGATGTCGCACCATGTTCGCACTCCGCATCTGCGCGGCGGCGCGCACGGCCTCGCGTCGCACCGATGCCGCCGGGCTGTCCAACAGACGGTCGAGGAGCGATGACCAGCGTGCGTCGTCGGTGCGCCCGAGCGCCCGGGCCGCCAAGCGCTGGAGCACCGTGTCGCCGGACGCCACGGCACGTTCGATGGTCACCGCATCGGTCAGGCGGGCATGTTCCGCCACCATCACCTGATAGGGGGTGGGGGGCGCCGGTTGCGGCTGGGAGTGCATGACGGCCGCTCCGGAGAGCAGCAGAAGGGCCAGAGGCAGCATGTACGTTCTCGACGGTGGGAAGGAACCACCGGCAATATGCCCATGGCGCCCTTTCCGCGTAACTTTTATGGCCCGCTCTTGTCACTCCCAGGAGATTCCTATGCGGTCCGTCTATCGATCCCGTGCGCTGGTTGGCGCACTCGCCATGCCGTTGCTCGCGCCGGCCCTTGCTGGGCAAAACGCGCCCAAGGTCAATCGCTTCGGCAATCCCGAAAAGCTCAAGCCCGCGCCCACGTCGGCGCAGATCACCGCGCGGGATTTGCAGATCCGGCTGTACCAGTTCGCCGATGACTCCATGCTGGGCCGCCAGGTGGGGCGCGCCGCCAACAAGAAGGGCACCGACTTCATCGCGGCTGAACTCAAGCGGCTGGGGCTGGTGCCGGGCGGGGTGAACGGCACCTACTTCCAGAATCTGCCGTTCCATCTGCGCAAATTCACCGAACACTCACGGGTCACCGTCGACGGCAATCCCATCACGTGGAACACCGACATCGTGGCGGTGCCTACAGCGAGGGCGCCTCGCGCGGTGGGCGATGCCGAAGTGGTGTTCGGTGGTACGCAGGGCGACACCACCTTGCAGATCCCCGCCAGCGCGGCGGTGGGCAAGTTCGTGGTGCTGCTGCCGCAGCCCGGCGGGCGTGGTGGGCAGGGGCAGGGCTTCGCCGTACGTCCCGGCTTCACACCGCCGCCTTCGCGGTTTGCCGATGCGGCAGCCGTGGCCATCGTCGATCTCGACAACCTCACGCCGGCGCAGCGGGCGGCGATCAACGACCCCACGGTGGCGCAGCAGGCCAGCGCATCGGCGCGTCCGGCGGCAGCACCAGCCACCGCTACTGACTCCGTGGCGCAGCTCAAGCGGGATCTCGCCGCGCTGCAGCCGCAGGCGCAGTTCCGGCTCACCCGCGACGGCGCGTCACGGTTGTTCAAGGGGCAGCCGTTGGAGGCCCTCGCGCCGGGCGCCCGTGGCGGCACCGTGACGGCGTCTCTGGACTTCGTGGAATTGCCCACCGACTGGGCGCGCAACGTGATCGGCATCATTCCGGGCAGCGACCCCAAGCTCAAGGCGCAGTATGTCGCCATTGGTGCGCACAACGATCACGTGGGGGTCACCACGCCCATGGATAAGGATTCGCTCAAGGCGTTCAACATCGCCCGGAATCGACTGCTGCTCGCCAACGAGATGAAGCCGCTCGGGCCGGAACAGATCGCGCAGATCCGCGTGAACATGGACAGCATCCGCGCGCTGTATCCCAAGCCGCGACTTGATTCCATCAACAACGGCGCCGACGACGATGGCTCCGGTTCCATGGGGGTGCTCGAGATCGCCGAAGCCATCATGGCGATGCCGGTGAAGCCGAAGCGCTCGATGATCTTCGTGTGGCACACCGGCGAAGAAGCCGGCCTCTTGGGCGCGGCGCACTTCACGCGCAATCCCACGGTGCCGATCGACTCCATCGTGGCCCAGCTCAATATCGACATGATCGGTCGCGGTCGCACGGAGGACCTCCCCGGCGGTAGCGACGATTACGTGGCGGTGATCGGATCGATGTTCGACTCGAAGGATCTGGGCGAAACCGTGGCCGCCGTAAACCGGAAGCAGACGAAGCCGCTCGCGCTCGACTACAAGCTCGACGAGCCGATCGCGTGGGCCGGCTACAACAACATCTACGGCCGCAGTGATCACTTCCGCTACGCGCAACAGGGTATCCCCATCGCGTTCTTCTTCACGGGGCTGCATGGTGACTACCACCAGCGCACCGACGAGCCGGAATGGATCGATTACCCGCACTACGCGCGCATCGCCAATTACATCAAGGATATTTCCATTGAGGTAGCGAACGGACCGCGTCCGCGACTCAACGGCACCAAGCCGGCCAAGCCGAAGGTGATCGTTCCGTAAGTCCACTTTGTGAAAAAGCCGGGAGCCGCGGTGATCGCAGCTCCCGGCTTTTTGCTGCCGCACGCCGGTTACATCGCCGCCGGCTTCTTGGGCGCGTTGGCGTTCTTCACGTACTTGTCGAGCCACGCCACCCAACGGCCCCACTGATCGAGCACCGTTTCGCGGGCGATGGGGCCGTGGTCTTCGTACGGGTACATGTACAGCGAGGTCGTCTTGCCGAGTCCCATGAGGGCGTGGTACATGCGCACCGAGTTGATCGGGTCGGTGCCCACGTTCTGGTCTTCGGTGCTGTGGTACATGAGGAGGGCGCCGTTGAGCTGGTCGGCATACAGGAACGGCGACATCTCGAGATACGTCTGGCGACCCTGCCACAGGTCACGGCGCTCGCTCTGGAATCCGTTCGGCGTGAGGGTGCGGTTGTAGGCACCATCGCCGGCGATGCCGGCCTTGAAGAACGGCGTGTGCACCATCGCGTTCACGGTGCTGAAGGCGCCGTAGCTATGACCGCCCAGGCCGAGTCGGTGGCGATCGACGATGGCGAGCGTGTCGAGCGCGTCGATGATGGCGGAGAGGTTGTTGCGCAGGTCCACGACGTAGTTGTCGTTCGGCAGCTGCCCTTCGCTGGCGAAGATGGGCGCGTCCGGTTCGACCACGGCGTAGCCCTGCGTCACAAGGAAGGCGAGCGAACGCGGGCCGTACGTGGGATAGCGACGGTCACGGGCGGCGTTCTGTGCGGCGGCGCGATCGTAGCCGGCCTGATTCTCGTATTCGTACGGGTAGAACCAGAACATCGCGGGGAGGCGCGTGCCTTCCTTGTAGCCGGCGGGCAGCGTGACCTTCACGTTGAACTGGAAGCCGTCGGCACGTCGTGCAATCACCGTCTTCTTCACGGCAGCCGACAGCTCGGGCATAATGTCGACGTTGCTGGTGAGCTGCTTCGCCTCCTTGGTGGCCAGCGTGAGCACGTACGACTGTGGCACCATCGTGGCGCTCTCACGCTGGATCACGGCCTTCGAGAAGTCGTCGTCGAGCGGAGCGGAGATCGTCTCCACGAGGCTCGCGTCGCTTTCGTATAGACGCACGATGCTGCCGGTCTTGATTTCGATCTTCTCTACCCACGTGTTCTGCACCTTGGCCGTGTCGGCGGCCGTGCCCATGCGGAACACGAACTTACCGTCGGTGGACACCATGACCACCGGTGCCCCCTTCTTGCCGGGGCGTGTCACCAGGCCGTCGGCCTGACGACCGCCGAAGCCGCCACGCACCTGGGTCGTATCGGCGCCGCGGCGCGGCGTGACGACGGTGTACTTGGTGTTGTTCTCGGTGAGGAATACCGCCTGCTCGAACGTGCCACCCGTGCCCTGCTCGGTCACGAAGAGAATCGTGCCGGCATCGTTGAAGCGGGTCGCGGTGATGCGATTGCTCGTCTCGTACAGCGCGGTGGCGCTGGTCGAATCGAACGGGGCCTTCCAATGCATCACGCGATCGTTGCGGCGCGGCGCGGCGGCGCTGTCGGGACGCGCGGCGGGCGCGTTACCCGCGGCGCCGTTACGACGCGCCGGAGCCGGCGCCACCTGCAGATACAGCAGGCCGCTCGCGTACGGATGCCACTTGATGTCGCGCTTGCTCGTGTCCACCGCGGTCCGCGCACGCGCCGGGCCGTCGGCCGGATCGTCACCGGTCCGCATCGGGCGCTTGGCCACTTCACGCAGCACCGCGCCCGAGGCATCGAGCACCACGTCGCGCGTGCCGAATTCATTCACCTGCAGCACGTACGAGAACGGCTTCTCCACGTACGTGACCTTGAAATGCTGCCCGTCCGGTGACGCATCGATACCGCGGATGTATCCGGGGGCACCGATCTTCTTCACGGCGCGCGTCTTCGTGTTCACGAGCGCCAGCTGGCCGTTCATGTGATACGCCACGAGCTCCTTCTCGTACGGCGTCATCACGAGGTCGGCATAGGTGCGGGTCTTGAGCTTGCCGCCTTCGTTCATGCGCACCATGGGCCCGCTGGCGAGCGCTGGCTCCTTGGGCTCGGGGCCACGCCCATCGGGCACGAGTACCGTGAGGAGTGACTGGCCGTCCGCGGTCCACTCCGGCGCCGTGACGCCCGTCGCGAGCACCGTGCGCGGGGACACTGCGCGCGTCTTGCCCGTGGCGGCATCGGCGACCCACAGCTGTGTGGCATCGTCGTAGAGCGCGAAGAACGCGATCTCCTTGCCGTCGGGCGACCACGTTGGCGCGGCGACACGGGCACCGGTGGGTGCACTCACCGTGACCTTCTTGCCCGTGCTCCACTCGGTGACCTCGAAGCCCACGTTGCTGCGCATGGTGAGCGCGCGCTCGCGGTTGCCCAGTTGGTCCACCTGGAACCCGCCGAGATTGTGGTGCGCCTTGCCCACGTACTTGAGCTGGGGGAGTCCGTCGCTGAGCGGGCGTATGAAATACTGCCGACTGCCCGGGCTGGGGTTGGTGAAGCTGACGTTCCGGTCGCGCGGCGCGGTAACGAGCTTCGTGATCGCCTCAGGGGGCGTCACGTACCCTTCGTCGGCGAGCAATTCGCTCTTGCCGCCAGTCGCGCCGGGCGCCGGGCCGGCCTGATTCTGCGCCGCGAGCGATTGCGGCACGGCGAACGGGAGTGCGAGCAGGCCGCTGAGAGCGAGCGCGCGCAATGAGTCGGAGGGGGGCTTCGGCACGGTCTACGGCCTCGATACGAAGGGAGGACAAAGCAGGGGCGTCGGTCTGCGGCATCGGCCACCGGCGCGCGCCCCGCAACAGAACGCAGCGGCGGGGGAAAACGCTTGCCGGCAACGTGGCGGGTCACCCTTGGCCACGGCGATACGTTACACCCGGTACCACGCCCTGTCTTGTCGATCCACCGGAGGCCGCACGCATGTTCGATCAGCCCCTTGTGCCGGAGCACGGCCCGTCCGACCGCGCCCACGAGTCGCCGGGTTCACCGCCCGCGGAGCTCCCGCCCGCGCCGCCGGCGCTGCTGCAGCGGCTGGAGGTGTCCCGTACGCTGCTCCTCAAGGTGCACCGGACGCTGCTCGAGGCGGAGCGCGTGCGCTTCGAGAAGGCCCGCGGGCGCATTCCGAACAACATGGAGTTCCTGCAGCTCGTCATCAACGACCCGTGGTTCGACTGGCTGCGCCCCATGACCCAGATGGTCCTGCTCATCGACGAGCGGATGTCCGACAAGAAGGCCCGGCTCGGCCGGGACGAGGCGCAGGCGCTCCTCGAACAGGCGCGCGCCCTTCTCAAGCCCGACCCGGAAGGCGACGCCTTCCAGCGGCTCTACGCGGACGCGTTACAGCACTCCCCCGCGTTGGCGGTCCTCGCCCGGCAGGTCGCGGCGGTACTGGCGGGGTAGCGCCTGCGGGGGAGCGCCCGCGCGGGGCAACCGATTCTTGGGACGGATCCGGCAATAGCTCTGGACCGGGGCCGGTCCGCGCCCCATGCTACTACCATGCATCGCGCAGGGCACTCCCTGGCTGCGGCGGTCACGGCCTGTGTAGTCGTGGCGCCGTTGGCGACCTCCTGCGTGCGCCCGCCGACCCCCTCCCACCAGGGGGCGGTTCCGCACGGAGCGTCGTATCCGTTCGCGCAGACGTCGGCGCACGCCGGCAGTGCGCCCACGGCGACGTATGTCGCGCAGTTCGATACCCTGTGGGCGAAGTTTGAGGCCGTGTACCCCTCATTCGCCTACAAGCACCTGGACTGGCGTGCGCAGCGCGCGAAGTATCGCCCCCGCGCCGAGCGGGCCCGTTCGCAGAACGAACTCGTGGCGGTGCTGCTGGCCATGCTCGCGCCGCTGCGCGACTTGCACATCTGGCTGGTCGATCCACGTGGACAGGTGGTCCCGTCGTACAAGCCCGGCACGCTGGCGAATTTCGACAGCCGCCGGTGGACACAGGCAATGCACGATGCCAACTACGTCGCCCGCGCTCCGCAGGTGGGTGATGGCTCTGTGGGTGGCTACGCGTACCTGAACATCGGGACGTGGAAACCGCCGGTGAATGAGGTGCTGCTCGAGGACATGCTGCAGCGCGCGCGGGATGCGCAGGGGCTCATCATCGACGTGCGCACCAACGCCGGCGGCAGTGATGCCGTGGCGCTCGCCTTCGCGGGGCGCTTCACGCGGCGGTCGATCGTGGGCTCGTACGTGCGCATCAACACCGATGTCCCCGACGTGGAGATGCCGCTGGCCCGCACCATCGCGCCGCGCGGCGGCTGGCAGTTCACGCGGCCCGTAGTGGTGATCAGCGGGCGCGGCGGCTTCAGTGCCACGGAAACGTTCGTGGCGGCCATGCGCACGCTGCCCCAGGTCACGGTGATCGGTGACACCACCGGTGGCGCGTCCGGGAACCCCGCCACGTACGCGCTCGGCAACGGCTGGCAGTTCACGGTTCCGCGCTGGTTCGAGTACGGTCCCGACAAACAGCCCATCGAGTGGCGCGGGGTGGCGCCGCATATCGCCATCGCGTGGGAACCCACCCGGTATGACAGCGCGCGCGATCCGCTTATCGACGCGGCGGTGGGATTGCTCGGCGAGCGCACCGGTGTGTACCGCATGGCGCCGGCCGCGGCTCCTGTCGAACCGGTCGGCAAGGTCCGAGAGTGATGGCGGAATCACAGAACCGTCCGGTCTGGGATGACGGGCGCTGGACCCCACTCCCCGCGTTGAGCGGCGACCTGAGCGCCGACGCCTGCGTGATCGGCCTCGGTGGTTCCGGGCTCACGCTTATCAACGAACTGCTGCAGCGCGGCGAACGCGTGATCGGGCTCGACGCGCACGATGTGGGAGCGGGGGCGGCGGGGCGCAACGGTGGCTTTCTGCTGGCCGGCACCTACGACTTCTATCACGACGCCATTCGTCGTCACGGTCACGATCGCGCGAAGGCGATTTACGGGGCCACCATCGCCGAGATGCAGCGCATCGCGATGGAGGCGCCGGGTACAGTGCGCTTTGTGGGGAGCAAGCGTATTGCGGCCACGGAGGCGGAGTTGGACGATTGCCGTGTGCAGTACGACGCGTTGCGTGCCGACGGCTGGCCGTGCGAGTGGTACGAGGGCGCCGACGGCAGCGGCATCTATCTCCCCACCGACGGCGCGTTCGATCCGCTCACGCGCTGCCGCGCCCTCGCAACGACCGCGCGCAACGAGGGGGCTACGCTGTTCGCGCGTACCCCGGTTATCGAGATTCACGGGACGCGCGTGGTGACGCCGCAGGGCGCGGTGCATGCGGGGCGCGTCTTCGTGGCCGTCGACGGCCGCTTGGAAGCGCTGGTGCCCGAGCTCGCGGGGCAGGTGCGCACGGCGCGGTTGCAGATGCTCGCCACGGCCCCGACAAGCGAGATCACGGTGCCGTGCCCGATGTACTACCGCGATGGATACGAGTACTGGCAGCAGTTGCCGAACGGCAGCATCGCCATCGGCGGGTTTCGCGACAAGGGCGGCGACGGCGAATGGACGCACGAGTGGGCGCCAGGCGATGTGGTACAGCAGCATCTCGAACGGTTCCTGCGTGAACACCTCGGGGTGCAAGCGCCCATTACGCATCGCTGGGCCGCCAGTGCCGGCTATACGAGCACCGGCCTGCCGGTCATCGCGCAGGTGCGCGAGCACGTCTGGGCGCTGGGCGGCTACTCCGGCACCGGCAACGTGATCGGTGCGCTCGCGGCGCGGGCGGTGGTGGCGGCGGCGCTCGACGGGGACTTGCAGCCCGTCCGGCTGCTGCTCGGAGACAGCTGGGGCGCAGCCTGACCACCCGCCCCTTGGCAGGGCCGGGCCGTGAGCGCGGCGTTACATTGACGCCGATGCCTACCGACCCGTCAGCCCGTCCCGTGCTTCGTCCTGCGACCCCAGCGGACGTGCCCGTCATCCGCGAACTCATCGAGGGGCTCGCCGAATACGAGAAGCTCCGCCACGAGTGCCACGCGACCGACGCGCTGCTGCACGCCTCGCTGTTCGGCGCCCGCCCGTTCGCCGAAGTGGTGCTTGCCGAGTGGGGCGGGCAGGTGGCCGGTTTTGCGCTGTTCTTTCACAACTTCTCCACGTTTCTGGCGAAGCCGGGGATCTATCTGGAAGATCTGTTCGTGCGGCCCGAGCATCGGGGGCACGGCATCGGCAAGGCGCTGCTGGTGCATCTGGCACAGCTCGCGGTGCAGCGTGACTGCGGACGGCTCGAATGGTCGGTGCTCGATTGGAACGTCGACGCCATTGGGTTTTACGAGAAGCTGGGTGCGCGTGCTCAGGATGAATGGACCGTTTACCGCGTCACGGGCGATGCCCTGACGCACCTCGCTTCGGGAGAAGCCTGACATGAAAGAGACCACCACGCAGTCACGCCGCGATGTGCTGCGGCTCCTCGCTGCCGGCGTGGCCGGTGGGACCCTGCTGCCGCATATCGCGCAGGGCTCGACCGCATCGGTAGCGCTGCCGCGCATCGACCGCATGGGATTGCAGCTCTATACCGTGCGCAGCGCGCTGGCGAAGGACATCGAGGGGACCATTGCCGCTATCGCGAAGGCCGGCATCACCGAACTCGAGTTCTTCAATCCGTTCGGGAAGGACGTCGCGTGGTGGAGTGCGCTGCTCAAGAAGCACAGCCTCACCGCACCGTCGAGCCACGAAGCGCTCCCCAAGACCGATGACGAGTGGGGGCCCATCTTCGATCGGGCCAACGGCATGGGGCACAAGCTGGTGGTCGTGCCGTATGTGGGCAACGAATACCGCGGTAGCAAGGCCAACTGGATGAAGCTGGCCGACCGCCTCAACAAGGGTGCCGCGAAGGCCAAGGCTGCGGGGCTGCAGTTCGCGTATCACAACCACGACTTCGAGTTCGCGCCGGTAGAGGGCACTACGGGCTACGATATCATCACCACGAACACTGATGCGAACGCGGTGAAGCTCGAGATGGATATCTACTGGACCGTGAAGGCGGGGCAGGATCCGCTCGCCCTCATGAAGCGCTGGCCCAACCGCATCGTGGCCGTGCACGTCAAGGACGCCGGCCCGGCGCCGGAACGCAAGATGATGGACGTGGGGGCGGGTACGATCGACTTCAAGACCATTCTCGCGACCGGCCGCAAGCAGGGGCTGCAGCACTGGTTCATCGAACATGACACCCCCACGGATCCCATTGCTTCCATTACGGCCAGTGCGGCCGCGTTGAAGAAGCTCTGACCACCCTCCGAGGAATCTCCGCGTGACTTTGCGTTCGAAGGTGGCGCCCCAGTACGACGTGATCGTGGTGGGGTCCGGGGCCGGTGGCGGCATGGCCGCGTATCAGCTGTCGGTGAATGGCCTGAAGGTGTTATTGCTGGAAGCGGGGCGTGACTACGACCCCGTTACCGAAACCCCGATGTTCCAGACGCCCAAGGATGCGCCGCTGCGCGGTGCTGGCGGGGCGGACAAGCCGTTCGGCTTCTACGACGCTACCGTAGACGGTGGCTGGCGCGTGCCCGGTGAGCCGTTTACCACGGCGCCCGGCTCGCAGTTCAGCTGGTGGCGTGCACGCATGCTGGGCGGTCGCACGAATCACTGGGGGCGCATCTCGCTCCGCATGGGTGAATACGACTTCAAGCCGAAGAGTCGCGACGGGCTCGGCGAAGATTGGCCCATGACCTACGAGACGCTCGCGCCGTACTACGACAAGACCGAGATGCTCATCGGCGTGTACGGTGGCGACGACGACCTCGAGAACACGCCGCGCTCGTCGCCGGGCGTGCTGCAGCCGCCGCCGGCGGCGCGCACGTACGAACTGCTCACCAAGCAGGCGTGCGATCATCTCAGGATTCCGGTCATTCCGGCGCATCGCGCGGTGCTCACGAAGCGTCAGGACTCGTCGCGGCTGCCGCAGAAGCTCCATCCGGGCAACCGGCTCGCGCAGCGCGTGCTCAAGCAGAGCATGGATTCGCGCATGGCCTGCTTCTACGCCACCGACTGCGGGCGCGGCTGCAGCATCAAGGCCAACTTCCAGAGCACCACGGTGCTCATCCCGCCGGCCATGGCGACTGGTAACGTCACGCTCATCACCGATGCGATGGTGCGCGAGGTGACGGTGGACAAGCAGGGACGCGCGAGTGGCGTGCACTACATCGACAAGCTCACGCGCGAAGACCACCACGTGACGGCCAAAGTGGTGGTGCTCGCGGCGAGCGCCTGCGAAACGTCGCGCATCATGCTCAACAGCAAGAGCGCGCTGTTCCCCAACGGCATTGCCAACGGCAGCGGCGTGGTGGGCAAGTACCTCATGGACACGGTGGGCGCCGGCATTTCGGCGCAGATCCCGCGTCTCGAAGGGCTCCCACCCATCAACGAAGACGGCACCGCCGGCATCCACATGTACATGCCGTGGTGGCTGTACGGTGACCAGAAGGCGGGCAAGATGGACTTCGCCCGTGGCTACCATATCGAGTTCGGCGGCGGACGCGGCATGCCGGGCCCCGGTATCTTCGGGGGGCTCGAGTCGTTCACCGGCGGCGCGTACGGCAAGAAGTTCAAGGAAGAGGCGCGACGCTACTACGGCACGTTCATGTACTTCGACGGCCGCGGTGAGATGATCCCCAACGAGGATTCCTACTGCGAGCTCGATCCGGTGCAGGTGGACCAGTGGGGCATTCCCGTGCTGCGTTTCCACTGGAAGTGGTCGCAGCACGAGACCAATCAGGCGGCGCACATGGTGAAGACGTTCGCCCAGATCGTGGACCAGATGGGCGGCAAGGTGCAGGGCACCATCCAGACCGATGGCAGCAAGGCCATCGCTACCGGCGGCTCCATCATCCACGAAGTGGGCACCGTGCGCATGGGCAGCGACCCCAAGAAGTCGGTGCTCAACGAGTTCGGTCAGGCGTGGGAAGTGAAGAACCTGTTCGTAACTGATGGCGCGACCTTCGTGTCCAACGCCGACAAGAACCCCACGCTGTCCATTCTCGCGCTCGCGTGGCGCAGCTGTGACTATCTGGTCGACGAACTGAAGAAGGGGAGCCTCTGATGAGCGACGAGACGAACAAGCCCGCCACTGGTGTGGGGCGTCGCGACGCGCTGAAGGCGATCGCTGCCGCCGCGGTTGTGCCGATGCTGCCGGCCACCGCCGAGGGCGGACCGGCGCCCGCGCCCCGCGAAATGCTTCCGATGCTCGATGACCAGCAGCGTCCGGTGAAGCGCAAGGGACCGCGCGGCACCCCCAGCGATCCGGTGCTGCAGGTCGCCAAGGCCGACTGGCCCATGAAGCTGTCGCAGCGCGAACTGGTCACGCTCGCCGCGCTATGCGACATGATCATCCCCGCTGACGACAAGAGCCCGGCGGCCAGTACGGTGGGCGCGCATCACTACATCAACGAGTGGGCCAGCCGGCCCGGCGGTGACACGTCACTGGTGCGCGTGCGCGGTGGCCTGGTGTGGCTCGACCGCGAGAGCCACACGCGTTTCGGCAAGCGTTTTCACCTCGCCTCGAATGCGCAGCGCACACAGATCTGCGACGACATCTGTTACGTGCCCAAGGCCAAGCCCGAGCATGTGTTCGCCGCGCAGTTCTTTGACACCATTCGCGACCAGGCCGCCACGGCGTTCTACACCACGCCGCAGGGATGGAAAGACCTCGGCTATATCGGCAACGTCGCCCTGCCGAAGTTCGAGGGGCCGAATGCGGCAGTGAGAAAGCAGATTGGGGTGGAGTAGTCCTCACTGAGAGCCGAAAGCTTTCAGCTTTCGGCTCTCAGCTTTCGGCTTACCTGAACACGAGCCATGAAAACATTCCGTCTCGGCTACCTCGCTCTCGCCGTCACCGCCACCATCGCGCTCTCCACCGCCGCGCAGGCCCAACGCGCACCCCTCGGCCCCGCGACGCGGAGCTACGTGCGCTTCGACACGAGTGTCCTCGCGCTCACGAACGTACGCGTCATCGACGGCACGGGCGCCGCACCGCGCGAGAATCAGACGCTGGTCGTGCGTGACGGACGCATCGCGGCCATGGGACCGGCAGCGCGCACGGCGATCCCGGCCGGAGCACAGACTCTCGATCTGACGGGCAAAACCATCATGCCCGGGCTGGTGATGGTGCACGAGCATCTCTACTACCCGGTGGGCTCCGGAACCTACGCCAATCTCACCGAGAGCTTTTCGCGACTCTATCTCGCCGGCGGCGTGACCAGCATGCGCACCGGCGGCAACATGAATGGATTCGCCGAGCTGCTCGTGGCCAGGGCGATTGAGCGCGGTGACAAACCCGGCCCCTTCATCGATGCCACGGCACCGTATCTCGAAGGCCCCGGCATGGGCTTCAATCAGGTGGTGCCGCTGCGTGATACCACCGACGCGAAGAAGCTGGTGGCGTACTGGGCCGATCAGGGGGCCACGAGCTTCAAGGCGTACATGAACATCTCGCGCGACGAGCTGCGGGTCGCCGCGCGTGAAGCGCATGCGCGTGGCTTCAAGATCACGGGACATCTCTGCTCGGTGACCTATCGCGAGGCCGCCGATGCGGGGATCGATGATCTCGAGCACGGCTTCTTCTCCATGAACGATTTCGTGCCCAACAAGGCGCCGGACAAGTGCATGGCGCGCGGTGGCGCGGCGACGCAGTCCATGGCGAACCTCGATCCCAATAGCGCCGAAGTGCAGTCCCTATTCCGCCATCTGATCGACAAGAAGGTGGCGGTGACGAGCACGCTCACCATCTTCGAAACGTTCACGCCGGGCCGCCCGCTGCCGCAGGGGCTCGACGTACTGCTGCCACAATTGCGCGACGAGTACGAACGCCGGCACGCCGCCACGCAGCGCAATGCGCAGTCGCCGTATCTGCGGGCTTTTCCGCAGGGGATGGCGTTCGAACGTGCCTTCGTGAAGGCGGGCGGGACGCTGATCGCGGGCACCGACCCCACCGGCGGTGGCGGCCTGGTGCCCGGGTTCAGTAATCAGCGCGCCGTGGAGTTGCTGGTAGAAGCCGGTTTCACCCCGCTCGAAGCCATTCGCATTACCACGCTCAACGGGGCGCAGTTTATGGGCCGCGGCGCGCTCACCGGCTCACTCGAGGTGGGCAAGCTCGCCGATCTCGTGGTGCTGCGTGGCAATCCCGCCGCCAACATCACCGAAGTACGCGGCGTGGAGTGGGTGTTCCGTCAGGGTGTGGGCTACGACCCCAAGGCGCTCATCGAAAGCGTGCGCGGGAAAGCCGGACTCTGGTGAGGCGAACGGCGCCGCGTATCCCGATGCGCGCCGCACCGCCTCACCGCGCCAGCCGCACCATGTGATCGAAGTCCGTGTCGGTCGGCTCGCCCAGCGCTCGCTTGGCGATATACTGGCCGATCACCGGACCATGCTTGAAGCCGTGCCCCGACCCGCCGCCGGCGAGCAGCACATTGGCCATCTCGGGGTGCCGGTCGATGATGAAGTGCTCGTCGGCGGTGTTCTCCAACTGGCACACGCGCGACTCGGTGATCGGCTGGTTTGCCAGCGAGGGGAAGCGCTGCGCCAGGTATGCCCGGGCGCGGCGCACTTCGGTGGCGCTGATGATGCGCTCGTCCACGTCGGGGTCGAAGCTCGTGGTGCCGCTCGTGGGGCACACCTTGAAGCCACGTCCGTCGATGCTTGCGAAGCCGTAATAGCGCTCTTCGGAGTAGTTCGGAAAGTTGGGAAACGCGAGGCGCAGATCGCCCGCCGGCAATCCGAAGTACAGCACATCGCGCCCCGGCACCTGAATGCGGGAGCCAACCAGACCGGGGAACAGCTTGGGGAGCCACGGCCCGCAGGCGAACACGAAGGCGTCGGCGGCGAGGCGGGAGCCATCATCTACCCGCAGGTCCACCATCCGTCCGCCCTCCACGGTACCCGGCTGAACGCGGGCGACACGCAGCGTGCCACCAGCGCGCACGAACGCCTGTGAGACGGCTAGCATCGCCTGCTTCGCACGAATCACCATGGCACCGGGCTCGAGCAGCCCCACGCCCATGCCGTCCGGATTCATCTGCGGATAGCGCTTCCGCAGGTCGCCATCGGTCATCGTTTCGAAGGGCACGCCAAGGGTGTTGAGCGTGGCCTGCGTGGCCTTGAGCGATGGCGTCCACGCAGGAGCGAGCTGCAATCGCCCCGTGGGATTGAGCAGCGATACGCCGAACTGCTGCTCGCGCTCACGCCAGGCCGTCATCGCGCGCAGCGCCGATCGTGCATACAACAGACGGTCACCGTATCCGCACCGGATCTGTCGCGTCTCGTCGCCCGAGGTGGCGCGCGAGTTGCCCGGCCCATAGGCGTCGACGAGCGTGACGTCGTGCCCCATCTCGCGCAGATGCAGGGCAGTCCAACCGCCGAAGGCACCCGCACCGATCACGACCACGGAGGAACGTGATGTCGTGTGGACCGCCGCGCCCTGCACGGACGGCGCCGGCACACGCAGCAGATTCACCCGGTCGAGGGCGGCGAGGCCGATCGGGGCACTCGCGGCATGGAGGAAGGTGCGACGATGCATGAGCAGGGAGCTACAGATGGGGAGTGATACTGGCCGGAACAACGTAACGCCTGGGTGCGATCCGCACCTGTCCGATCACCGCTGATACGTGATGCGTCCGCGCGAGATCGTCATCACCACCTGACCGCGGAGCAGCGTACGCGGGTCGTCGCGGAACGGATCGACCGAGAGCACCGTGATGTCGGCCCGCCGGCCCACGGCCAACGTACCCGCGTCACGCTCGTCGAATCCGGCATACGCACTCCACACGGTGTAGCCGCGCACGGCTTCTTCCGGCGTCATGCGTTGCTCGGGATACCAGCCGCCCGGCGGTGCCCCGCTGGTGTCCTGTCGGGTGATGGCCGAGTGCAGCCCGTAGAACGCGTTCCAATCCGAACCCGGTAAGTCAGACGAAAAGACGAGCGGCGCTCCCGCCTGGCGCAGCGTGCGCCACGCGTAGGCCCCCGCGATCCGCTCGGCGCCCACGCGGGTCTCAGCCCACCCCTTGTCCTCCACGGCGTGCGGCGGCTGGACCGACGCGACCACGCCGAGCGACGCGAATCGCGCAATATCGGACGGCGACAGCACCTGTGCGTGCTCCACGCGATGGCGAAGATCGCGCGCCTTCGGAGCGGCGCGCATTACCGAGTCGATGAAGTCGAGCGTGGCCCGGTTGCCGGCATCGCCGATGGCATGAATGCCCACCTGAAAACCGGCGCTCATCGCGTCACCCACGACGGCCTTGTCGAAGCCGTAGCTGCCACCGCTCACTCCACGATGTCCGGGGCGATCAGCGTAGTCCGCCAGCAACTGCGCGCCCCGCGAGCCAAGGGCACCGTCGTAATAGGCTTTCACGGCGCGTACGCTGAGCATGCCGGTGCGCGAGGTGAACGGCCCGCGAGCAATCCACCGGCGGACCAACGCGGAGTCGCGCCCGCTCAGCATGGCGTGCACGCGGAGCGGCAGCGAGTCGCGTTCGGCCAGTCGTTCGAAACTCTCCATCACATCGTGCGCAACGCCGGCTTCGTGGACGCCCGTGTATCCCGACTGCGCCATCACGTTGAGTGCACGCAGCACCTGGGCATCGCGCTGTGTCGGGGTGGGACGCGGTACCGCGTTGTCGAGCAACGGCACGGCGCGGTTGAGCACCAGCCCGGTGGGCTCGCCATTCGAATCCTTGCGGATTTCGCCGCCGTTGGGCACGGGCGTGTCGCGCGTGATGCCGGCCAGCGCAAGCGCGCGGGTGTTCGCCCACGAGGCAAATCCGTGCAGGCTGCGCAGCACGACCGGATGATCCGGCACGCGCTCCGACAGCAGGCGCTTGTCGGGATAGCGGTTGGCCCACGCACCCTCGTCCCAGCCGTAGCCAAGGATCCACTCCCCCTTGGGCGTGGTGGCCGCGCGCTCAACGATGCGTTCGACCGCCTCGGCCTCGGTAGCGATCCCCGTGAGGTTCACGCGATCGAGCGACTCGCCAAGCTCGGCCACGTGCGTGTGCGCATCGACGAGGCCGGGAAGCACGACGCGACCATCGAGGTCGCTGACGGTCGTGCCGGGGCCGGCGAGCGCGAGCGCGCCGGAGTCGCTACCAACGAAGACGATGCGCCCGTCACGCACGACGATCGCAGTGGCATCGTGATGCCAGCCGTTCGCGCTGTCGTACGGTGCCTCCGACGCCGGTCGACCGTCTGCTGACGGGTTGGGCCACGCGAGGGAATACACGCGCCCGTTATGGAGGATCAGATCGGCGCGGTGATCGGTCGCATCGGGACGCGCGCACGCGCTCGCGAGGCTGAGCAGGGCGGGGACGAGCGCCGCGAGGGGGCGTGCGCGGCGGGCGGTTCCGGGACGGATAAGGGAAAACGAGATCATATGCCTAACGTACGGCCTCGACGGCAATCATGGGCGCTCGTCGACGCCGCCCGTGTCTGGCCCGTGGCAGTGCGGGACAGTATGGTATCGGCGTCGTCATCCCGCCTGCACACCCCGCCCGTACACCCCGCCGGAGTGGCCAATGAGTCAGCCTCGCATCATCCCGAGTCCGTACCCGGACACGTCGATCCCCAGCAGCACCCTCGTGCCGTTCGTCCTTGAGCGCGCCAGCCAGTACCCGGACAAGGTCGCCATTGTCTGTGCGGCAACGGGGCGCTCGCTCACCTACGCCGAGCTCGATCTGGCCATCCGTCGCGTCGCTGCGGGCTTGCACGCGAAGGGGATCCGCAAGGGTGATGTCGTGGGGCTCGTGAGTCCGAATCTCCCGGATTTCGCCGTGGTGTTCTATGCCATCACGCTGCTTGGCGCGATTTGCAGCACGGTGAATCCCATCGCGACCGCCGAGGAAATCGGCGCGCAGTTCGCCGACAGTGAAGCCGTGATGCTCTTCACCATCCCTGACTTGTTCGAGAAGTGTTCAGCGGCCGCCCGGCTGGCGAGCACGGTGCGGGAGATCGTGGTGTTCGGTAGTGTCGACGGCGCGACACCGTATGCGAGTCTGTTCGCGCACGGTGATGTGCCGCCGTCGGTGGAGATCGACCCGGCAACCGATGTGTGCGCCCTGCCGTACTCGAGCGGCACCTCGGGAGTCCCGAAGGGGGTGATGCTCACCCATCGCAATCTCGTGGCGAATCTGCGGCAGTGCGAGACGGCCCACATGGACATCCGATCGGATGACGTGATGCTCGGGGTGCTGCCCTTCTTCCACATCTACGGCATGGTGGTGGTGATGGGCGGAGCCCTGCGCATGGGCGCTACCATCGTGAGCATACCGCGTTTCGATCTCGAGCACTTCCTCGGCACGATTCAGAAGCACCGCGTGACCTACATGAATTTGGTCCCCCCGATCATTCTCGCGCTGGCGAAGCATCCCGTCGTGGCGAATTACGATTTGAGCAGTGTGCGCATCATCGGTAGTGGCGCGGCCCCCTTGAGTGCCGACCTCGCCGACGCCTGCGCGTCGCGGTTGGGATGTCTTGTCCGGCAGGGGTACGGCCTCACCGAAACCAGCCCGGTCTCGCACTTCCATCCCTTCACCGGGGACCGTGTCGACGCCGGTTCGGTCGGCCCGGGCGTTCCCAACACGGAGTGCCGCCTCGTGGATGCGGACACCGGCGCCGACGTGGCACCGGGCGAGCGAGGCGAGATGTGGATTCGGGGACCGCAGGTCATGAAGGGCTACTTCAACAAGCCCGAAGCCACGGCCGCGTGCCTGACCGACGACGGCTGGTTCAAGACCGGTGACGTGGCGATCGAGACCGATGGCTGGTTTCAGATCGTCGACCGGGTCAAAGAGCTCATCAAGTACAAGGGGCTGCAGGTGGCGCCGGCCGAACTGGAGGCAGTCCTGCTCTCCAACCCGCTCATTGCTGATGCGGCGGTCATTCCCGTGCCCGACGCCGACGCCGGGGAAATCCCTAAAGCCTACGTCGTGAAACGCGGCGAGATCGACGCCGAACAGGTGATGGCGTTCGTGGCCGAGCGGGTGTCGCCGTACAAGAAGGTGCGGCAGGTGGAGTTCGTGGACGCCATTCCCAAGAGCCCGTCCGGGAAGATCCTGCGTCGTCTGCTCCGCGACCGCGAGCGGGCCCAGCAGCAGGGGTAAGCCGCGCCGTCTATACGGGCGGCAGTGCAGGGTGATAACTTCGTCCGGATTCGCTGGTTTTCAGTAACACCCACTCCCCGACTTCTCGACGCATGCCTGGTAATCGTCTCGGTATCGGTTTCATCGGTTCGGGTTTCAATGCCCGTTTCCACATGCAGGGTTTCCGCTACGTCCGCGATGCGGACGTGTTGGGTGTGTGGAGCCCGAACGCGAAGAACGCGGCTGCGGCTGCCAGGTACGCACGTGATCTCGACGTGGGTGAGGCGAAGGCGTACAAGACGATCGGTGACATGGTCGCCGATCCGAACATCGATGCGATCTGGCTGAACGGCCCGAACCATGCCCGCATCGAGAACGTCGAGGAGATCGTGCACGCGGTCACGAGCGGCCGCGGTACGCTCAAGGGTATTGCCTGCGAAAAGCCGCTGGGCCGCACCGTGGCCGAGGCGAAGCACATCCTCAAGCTGGTGGAGAAGGCCGGCATCATGCACGGCTACCTCGAGAACCAGTTCTTCTCGCCGCAGGTGAGCGTTGGCCACAACCTCATCTGGAAGCGCGGGGCCCCGACCTCGGGTCGTCCATACCTCGCGCGCGCGGCCGAAGAGCACAGCGGCCCGCACGGCCCGTGGTTCTGGAACGGCATCCAGCAGGGCGGCGGCGTGCTCAACGACATGATGTGCCATTCGGCCCTCGTCGTGCGCCAGCTGCTTTCGGAGCCGGGCAAGCCGCTCAGTGATCTCAAGGTCAAGCGGGTCACCGGCCACATCGCGTCGCTCAAGTGGTCGCGCAAGGAGTACGCAGCGCAGCTCAAGAAGGACATGGGCGTCGACTACCTAAAGCACCCGTCGGAAGACTTCGCGAGCGTCAACATCGAGTTCGAAACGCCCGAGGGGCGCATCGCCATCGGTGAGGCCACCACGTCGTGGAGCTTCGTGGGCCCCGGCCTGCGGCTCAGCGCGGAATTGCTTGGCCCCGAGTACTCGATGAAGTGGAACACGCTCGAGAGCGGGCTCGATCTGTTCTTCTCGCGCGCCGTACGTGGCAAGACGGGCGAGGACATCGTGGAGAAGCAGATGGCCGAGCAGGGCCAGATGCCGGTGGTGGTGAACGAAGCGATCGCCTACGGCTACGAAGCCGAGGACAACCACTTCGTGCGCGCCTTCCTCGGCAAGGAGAAGCCGCTGCTCACGTGGCACGACGGGCTCGACGTGGTGCGCATCCTCATGCACGCGTACAAGAGCGCGGAGCTCGGCAAGACGCTGGAGTACAAGGAGAACGGCGTGGACAAGTTCGTACCCCAGGTGGGGCAGGGCACCTGGAAGCCGTGAAGGGCGTCTCTGCTGCCTGACGCCTGCTCAACAGCAGACGGCAGACGGCAGGAACTACAGCACGCAGTACGGGAGGGATTCGGTAGAACAACACGGCGGCGCGCGCTGCGCGCCGCCGCCGATATCCCCACCGCAAAGGAAATCGGGCGCCCCGCGAAGCGGTGGCGCCCGTTTTGTTCTACCGAATCCCTCCCACACTGCGTGCTGTAGTTCCTTGTATGTCTACCCGGCGTATTCGCACGACAGATTTAGGGCGGCGGCTTCCCGTTCGTTCCTCTGGGACCTCGATCCCGTACGGCAGTCAGGGCGCCGCCGCCCCACTCGTGATCCGCCCGAACAGCTACTTGGGGTTCGACCCCGCATGTCGCAAGGCAGGGCGTACGCGAGGTCCCTTGGCCGGAGCGACGACGATGTGCTATCTCGGAATTGATGTCAGTGCGGAGACGTTGGATCTCGCCGTGTTTGGCGGCGAAACGTGGCAGAGTCCCAATGACGATGCGGGCATCGCCGCGCTCGTACCGCGGGTGGTCGCGCTCCAACCGACGTTAGTCGTGCTGGAGCCCACGGGGCGCTTTCATCGCTGGCTCACCGCGGCCCTGACGCACGCCGGCGTCCCGGTCGCGGTCGTCAATCCGCGCCAGGTGCGCGCCTTTGCCCGGAGTACGGGCGAGCTGGCGAAAACGGATCGCCTCGATGCGCAGGTGCTCGCGCGCTTCGCGGCCCAGCTGCAGCCGCCCGTGCGCCCGCTGGCCGATGAGGCCACGCTCGAGCTGGCGGCGCTCGTGGACCGGCGGCGCGAACTCACGGCCATGCTCGTGGCGGAGAAGCAGCGCCTCCCGCTCGCCCGGGCGAGTGTGCGTCCGAGTCTCGCGGCGCACATTCAGTATCTCCAGCGGGCGCTCAAAGAGACCGATCACGATCTGGATCGCTGGATCAAGGACAGCCCGCTCTGGCGCGAACAGGACGCGCTCCTGCAATCGGTGCCGGGGATCGGCAAGACGATTGCCCGGAGCCTCCTCGCGCAGCTCCCCGAACTGGGCCACGTCTCGCCAAAGGCGATCGCCAAGCTCGTCGGCGTCGCGCCGCTCGCGCAGGAATCGGGCAAATGGCGGGGCCCGCGGCGCTGTTGGGGCGGCCGGGCGGAGGTGCGCACGCTGCTCTACATGGCAACCCTCACGAGCATCCGCTGTCGCTCTGCCCTCGCCACGCGCTACGAGCGGCTGCGGGCCGCCGGCAAGCCGCCTAAAGTCGCGATCACGGCGTGTATGCGGAGTCTGCTCGTCACCCTCAACACCATGATGCGAACGGGGCAGCACTGGGCGGCCCCGCTCCCAACCGCTTGACACTCAACACAGCTACTGCCGTCTGCCGTCTGCTGGTGGTCGATCACGCGAAGCCAGCCCCCAAGTCGATCAC
>Ga0164292_10000569_pt1 | contig 29117 bp, 20 predicted proteins | sample GEODES117metaG_FD_111486 | JGI IMG/M metagenome (GOLD analysis project Ga0164292, IMG submission 111486) | Eutrophic lake water microbial communities from Lake Mendota, Wisconsin, USA - GEODES117 metaG | ecosystem: Environmental > Aquatic > Freshwater > Lake | place: USA: Lake Mendota...
ACCGGGTCGAATCCCTCGGCCGCCTCGGCGCCGTCGATCACCGTCACGTCGGCGGGCAGTTTGGCATTCAGGGCCCGCACCCAGGTGCCTGCTTCGTGAGGCGCGGAAGTCTCGAACGAGACCACCTGCCCGAGGGCGTGGACACCCGCATCGGTGCGGCTCGATCCACGGGGCAGAATCTCCTCGCCACTCACCCCCCGGATCGCCTCGGCGAGGGTCCCCTGCACCGTCGTCCGCCCGGGCTGCGCCTGCCACCCCGAGAAGCGCGTGCCTTCGTAGGCCAGCGTGAGGCGGATGACGCGCGTCATCGACGCACCGGAGCCCCGTCCCCCCCGGCCATCCGCGCCGCCAGATGCTCGGCGATCTGGACGGCATTCGTGGCCGCCCCCTTCCGGAGGTTGTCGGAGACGCACCACAGTGCGATCCCGCAGGGGCTCGAGTCGTCTTCACGGATCCGACCCACGAAGACCTCGTCCCGACCACTGCACTCCCGTGGCAACGGATAGAGCTTCGCCGGCAGATCGTCGATGACGACGATGCCGGGTGCATGCTCGAGAAGCCGGCGGGCCTCGGCGGCGGACAACTTGCGTTCGGTCTCGATGAGGATCGACTCGCTGTGGCAGTTGGCAACCGGCACGCGGACGCAGGTGGCACAGACGCCGATCGACTCGTCGCCGAGGATCTTTCGCGTCTCGTGCACCATCTTCAATTCCTCGCTGGTGCTCCCACCGGGCCGGGGCGACCCGATCTGCGGGATCAGGTTGGCGGCGATCGGGTGGGGGAAGATCGCCTTTGCCTCCCCCCTGCCCTCCAACCAGGCCGCCGTCGCGTCGTGGAGTTCCGAGGTCGCGGCCAGTCCGGCGCCGCTCACGGCCTGATAGGTGCTGACGATCACCCGCTTCACGCGGGCGGCATCATGGAGCGGCTTCAACACCATTACCATCTGCGTCGTCGAGCAGTTGGGGCTCGAAATCAGCCCCGCATGCCTGGCGATGTGGTCGGGATTGACCTCGGGGATCACCAACGGAACGTCGGGGCGCATCCGAAAATGACCGCTCTCGTCGACCACCACCGTGCCCCGTTCGATGGCCCAGGGGACGAACTCCGCCGCCACCTCGTCCGGCGTGCTGCCGATCGCGATCTGCACTCCATCGAACGACTCCGGGCGGAGAACCTCGACGTCCATCGTCGCGCCCGCGACGGTGAACGGCTTGCCGGCCGTCCGCGGTGAGGCGAGGAGCTTGATGCGCCGCGCGGGGAACTGCCGGGCGAGGAGTGACTCGACGATGATCCGGCCCACGGCGCCGGTGGCGCCAACGACTGCAATGGTGTCGATCATGGGAAAGCGATCCGGGCTGAGCCGCGGAGTGAGGGGGAAGGAAACGGTGATGGAACGTCAGTCAGGGGAACGTCGACCGCGACGGAGACGGAGCAAGAGTGAATGCCACACCGACGCTGGCACGAAGGCGAGGTTGGCGGCGATCATCGCCAGCGCGAACTCCTTCATCCCCATCGCCAGACCGATCCCGAGATGGACAAGGATACCCATGGCGATCGCCACGCGCCGGGTGAGACGTGGCCAGACGAGCGCCGGGTACGAAACCTCCCAGAAGAGTGTCCCGAGGGTGAGCGCGTTGACGAGCAACGGGTGGCCGGCGAGCCAGGTGAGGTCGAGCGTCCGGTAGCGGCTGTTGGCCGCAGCCCCCCACAGGGCCGTTCCCTCCCACCAACTCGCGCCGAGCAGCTTGGCGATCCCGGAGAAGAAATAGACGACGCACAGATGGACCTGCAGGAGCCGGAGGGCGACGTTGGCGGACACCGACGGTCCGGCGCCCGACGCGTTCAGCCCGAGGCGACGGTCGAGCGACAGGGTGGCACCGGAAGGGCCGATTGCCAGCGGGATCAACAGCATCCCCAACGCGTCGTCAAACCCGAACACGGTCAGCGGCGTGCGGTTGACGGCCGCAAGGAATCCGGCCAGCGACAGCCACGCCGCCACCGGGGTGGCCAGTCCCACCGTCAGGCAGGCCGCGGCCAGGAGCGTCGCCGGCACCAGGACGCGCACGGCCGTGGGTGACGAGAGGGCAAAGTACCAACTCCACTGCCATGGCTGGTCGTTCATCCGCCACACGTCACCGTCGCGGAGCCAACCGTGCGGACCGAAGAACCCATCGACATCCATCAGCCACACGCCGCAGCTCCACATCAGGAGCAGGCCGGCGATGATCCGCACGACTGCCAGCGGCAACGGATCGGCGGGGGTGAACCAGAACCGGTCCCAGGCCGCCATCCAATCCGCGCACCACCCCGGAGCCGTCGCCCCCCCCTGCCCCGCCCTTCGCACCGTGGAAGACGACGCCACACCCCCGTCGACCGCAAAGCCCACCGTGGCCCCCTGCACGGCTTCAGCCCACGGCCCGGGGATGACATCCACCGGCGGCCGGTCATCCCGGCCTCGTGGCGACGGCGGTCGACGGTGCTCTCGACTCATCGGCTCTGCTCGGTGGAGACGGCGAAGGCATAGACGCCAAGCGGCGTCTCGACATCGGGGGCGGACTTACCGGCGAGGACATCCTCGGGGGAAGGAAGGTCGAACTCGATCATCGACAGCTCGACCTCGACGCCGCCGTGACGCCGCAGCAATTGTCCCGCGACCCCCATCACCAGTGGCTGCCACTGCGGCTTCGCCCCGCGACGAACCTCCTCGGGGGCATCGGCCGAGGGAACGAGCCCGGAGATCTTCTCGGCGATCATGAAGCGGCGGTGGTAGAGCAGCCTGGGACGATCGACGGCCGGGTCGGGAAGGACGCCGGTGCGGATCGTCCCGTCGGGCATCCGCATCGCCCAGCGGATGGCATGCCCGGGGCCCGGGTCGGGGGCGAAGAACCGGTACCCGTGACCGAGATAGAGAGCGCCCACGAGCGGACGCAACGGCTGGATCAGCCACGTCGCAAGCGCGCTCGACGGCGCCGGACCGGCCAGCGGTGGAGCGATCACGAGCGCGAGATAGAGGAGGATTGCCACCGTGGCGGACGCCCTGCCGATGCGCGTCCAACGCGGGGCGACGGCTTCGGGAGTGGGTTGGGGGGCGTTCACGGAGGCTCGCGGCCGGACCACCGGCATTCGTCTCAGGTTCGGAACGATCGATGCAGTTTCACTCTACCACCCCTCGGAGCCGGGCTTCACGAGGATGGAATCACGATCGTTTCGACCGCTTTTCCCCGAGACTTGCGGCGGAACTGCCGCGGCAAAAAAAAGCTCCCGCGCGGCACGGGCCGCGCGGGAGCGATCACGACAGGGCTGGCCATGAGGCCGGCGATCAGCGGAGCGAGACCTGGGCGTCAGCCGAGGCGGTCCGCTGGGCGGGATCGAGGGTCAATTCCACCGACTTTCCGGCGACGAGGTCGATGGTCTTCGAGACCATCTGCTCCTTGCCGTCGACGACGGTCGCGACCTTGATCTCGTAGTTCTTCCACGACTGGCCGTCCTTGAGGGTCGTCGTCTCGAAGAGGCGGACTTCCCCACTCGAAGACGTCTCGTTGCCGGCAAGCCAGACCTTGGCGTCGGCGGGCACGCGGAGGGTCAGGCTGGTCTTGGGGGCGGTGACGGCGGAGTCGAACGAGACATTCGAGCGGCCACCGGCCGTCAGCGTGACCGACTTGGTCTGCTCACGGGGGGTGCCGTCACGGTCGACGACCATCTTCACGACGAACTCGTAGTCCTTGCCCGCCTCGAGACCGCGGGAGACATAGCGACGCTGGGCACCGGTGGCGGAGGTCTTGGCACCGTTGACGAACACCTCGGCATCGGCCGGGAGGTTGACGACGAGCATCGCACCATCGGCAGGCACCGTCTCGACGGCCGCACCGGTCGCGCTCGACGGCGTGCCGATGATCTCACCGCCGTTGTACGACGGGGTGCCGTAGACCGGGGTGGAGTAGGAATCGCCGATCACCCGGTTGGACTCGACCGGATAGCCGGTGGAGTACTCGCTGCCGCTGGAGTAGGCCGGGGCCGAATAGCCCCCGTACGAGCCACCGCCGTACGAGCCACCCGAGCTGCCGCCGCCGTAGGAGCCACCCGACGAGCCGCCCGAGCTGCCGCCGCCATACGAGCCGCCGGAGCTACCGCCATACGAGCCACCCGACGAGCCACCCGAGCTGCCGCCCGACGAGCCGCCCGAGCTGCCATGGCGGTAGTAGGACCGCATCGCCTTCTTTTGGGCATGGTGGGCGAACAGGCCGCCGTGCGACCCGCCCGACGAGCCACCGTACGAGCCGTACGACCCGTAGGAGCCGTACGACCCCCCAGACGAACCGCCGGCGCCGTAGCCACCGGACGACCCACCGGAAGAACCACCGTAGGAACCGCCCGAAGAGCCACCCGACGATCCGCCGGACGACCCGCCCGAGCTCCCGGCCGAGCCGTACGAGGCGCGGTAGCGGTGGTGCCAACCGGCGTGCGCATCGCAAGCCGTGGCGACCACCGCCAGAAACGTGACAATGCCTGCAAACTTGCCGCTGTGACGAAGGACCGACATCAGGATCTCTCTCCGGTGAATGGTGTGGATTGTGGAGGTGAAGGTGAACCGAAAGGAACCGCCCCGCGTTCGGAACCGGATGGCCCGATTCCGTACCGACCGCATGTGCCAAAGATAATTTGCCGGTCGGGCAAAGCAAGAAGTCTAGGAAAGCGGCGTCGAGTTTGACGACAAGAAGACGTCAAAATGGGCCGATTGTGCCGAATGCAAGGCTTATCGGAGCCCCGTTCGAGCGCCCCGGCCACGTGCTTCAGCCCCGAGGGATGATCCGTCGGAGAGTCCCGGGAAAACTGTCCCTAGAGCCTCGAGCCAAAGGCGGTCTGGCTTGGCCGCGAGAGGCTCTTGGAAATAAGGCCCCCGCGCTCCTGCGATGGGCGACCTCCAGGCCTGATACGGCGGGCAATGGCCCGGCTCTCAGCGGGCGACTCCCTCGAGCCGGACCGCGTCGGCTTCGAGCCGTCCGGTCCCCCCGAGCATGCCGACCAGCACGATTCCCTCGCGGGCCCACACCGGCACGGTGAGCGTTCCCCGGACCTGCTTCCAGGGGAAGGTGCCCTTCCCCACCGGCAGCATCGCCCGTGACGACCGGCTTCGCCGTTCGTCGAAGAACTGAACCCCGAGCGCCGGAAGTTCCTCCGCCGAAAGCCCCTCGCGGATCGATTCGCCACGCACCTCGAGCGTGATCGCCAGCCGGCCGATGGCGCGGCCATCGACGGCAAAGCCCTGGAACAGCTGCGCCGGCCGCCCCTTCTCGGTGTTCTCCAGCCGCAGATAGCGAGCCCCCTCGGGCGCGTCGGGCGCCTCGACGAGTTCCATCTGCCTCCCGTAGTACCACGACGTCGGCACTCCCCCATCGGGGAGCACGTCCTCGAATCCGCCGTTGCCGATCGCCGGGCGGGTGCCGTCGGGTTGCACCATACGGGCCTCCTCGGCCTCCCCGGTCATCGGCACGAACAAGCTCGGCACGAGTGACTCACGGACCATCTCCCCCCCACGCTTCGTGAGGAGCACGAGCATCTGGTCGTACCGTTCACCGACCGGGATCACCATCCGCCCACCCTCGGCAAGTTGCTCGACGAGCGGTTCCGGGATCTCTTCCGGAGAGCAGGTGACGATGATCTTGTCGAACGGGGCATGTTCCGCCCATCCCTGGAATCCGTCGCCGATCTTCGTGATCACGTTCTTGTAGCCGAGCCTGGCGAGGATCCGCGCCGCCTTCTCGCCGAGCGGCTTGTTGATCTCGATGGAATACACCGTCTTCACCAGCGGCGAGAGCACGGCCGCCTGATAACCACTCCCCGTGCCGATCTCGAGGACGCGGTCGGTGGCCCGCGGCTCGAGCCGTTCGGTCATGTAGGCGACGACGAACGGACCGGAAATCGTCTGCTTCTCGCCGATCGGCAAGGCCATGTCGACGTAGGCAAGATGACGCTGCGGCGGCGGGACGAACTCGTGCCGGGGGGTCGTCCGCATGCTCTCGAGGACGCGGGGATCGGTGACACCGCCGGCGGCGATGTCGTCCCGGGCCATTTTTTCACGGAGGAATTGCATCCGTTCGGCGGTCGTGTCGGGGGGCGCCGCGGCGGCCGGGCCAGCCGCAACGAACGCCACCGCGGAGATGATGACTGCCGCCACCGATCGCATCATGGCCACCCCCTGGTGAGTGACGCACCCCATGTCGCCGTCACTTCGGTGCTTCGATCTCGATCAGTTCCATCTCGAAGACGAGGAGTTCGCCCGGCTCGATCTCCGGGGGGGAGCCTTCGTCGCCGTAGCCGAGATCGGGCGGCACCCACAACCGCCACGTCGAGCCCATGGGCATGAGCGAAAGTGCCTCCTGCCAGCCGGGGATGACCGCCTGGACCGGAAACCGCAACGGCCCCCGATCGGGATCGCTCTTGTCGAACTCCTTGCCGTCGAGATGCGTGCCGCGGTAGTGCGTCGCGACCACCTCGGAAGGCTTCGGCTTCGGGCCGTTGCCTGCCTTCAGGATCTCGTACTGCAAGCCGCTCGGGAGCGTCACTACCCCCTTCTTCCCCTTGTTGGCTGCCAGGAACTGCGCCGCCTTCGCCTTGTTGGCCTTCCCCTTCTCGACCATCTGCCGACGGAAGCCCTCACGTTCCTTCTGCATCCGTTCCTCGAAGGCCCGCAGCGCCGCCACGAGTTGTTCGTCGGGAAGACGCGACGGGGCGCCGTTGACGGCATCGGCGAGCCCCTCGGCGAGGGCGGCGACATCGATGGGGGCCTTCTGCGCACGGAAGTCGGCGGCGATCTGACCGCCGATGCGGAGGCCGAGGGCGTATCCGAGCGTCCCCTCGGGTGTGTCGAGGGCCGCTCCCCCAGGAGGGGTCAGCGATTGCGGTGACGCCCGCCGGGCCGGCGGTGCCTGCGGCTGTGCCAACGCGCCGTCACAGAAGACGAGGCCGGCAAACGCCACTGCCAACGGGACCACGATGCGCCTCCCCTGCCCTGCACCACGGGGACGGGCCCCACGAACTCCCTCTCCAGGCATCTCCTGCTCTCCCTCGCAGACGGTGGACCACCCTTTTGCTCCGGGCAGTGTACCAATCCCCGCGTGGGCGCCGTACGCCGATATCAGCCCCGGTTCATCAATGTCCCGACGGTGGCGATGCGCGCGATCGTCATGACGCCGGCTCTGGGGCGGCGGCGGAATCGTCACTCGGCCGGCCGAGCGACCCGCGGGTGATCTCCAGAAACGCCGTCTCGAGGTTGACCTCGGACTCGCGCATCGACAGGAGCCGGAAGCCCTCCGCCACGAGCCGGGCCGCGAGCCCCGAGGGGTCGTCGCAGCCGGGCTTGAGCGTGACGAGCACCTCGCCGTCGCGGACGGTGACCTTGTCCGCTTCCGGGCTTCCCTCGACGATCTTGGCGGCCGGCTCGGCCGGGCCGGCGACACGGATCCTGATCACCGGACGGCCGCGGACCTGCGCGAGGAGATCCTGGACATCCCCGCACGCCAGCAGCCGCCCGTACTCGATGATCCCGACACGATTGCAGATGTCGGCGAGTTCGGGAAGGATATGGCTGCTGACGAGGATCGTCTTGCCGAGCCCCTGAAGCCGCTTGAGGAGGCCGCGCATCTCGATCCGCGCCCGCGGGTCGAGGCCGCTTGCCGGCTCGTCGAGGAGCAACACCTGCGGGTCGTGGAGGAGGACCCGCGCGAGTCCCAGACGCTGCGTCATGCCACGCGACAGGCTCGTCACGAGTTCATCGCGTTTTACGGTCAGATCGACCAGTTCGAGCGATCGCTCGGCGACACGCCGCCGCTGTGGGCCGGCGATGCGGTAGGCGGCGGCGAAGAACTCGAGGTATTCGATGACTCTCATGTCGTCATACACGCCGAAAATGTCGGGCATGTAACCGATCGCGCGGCGGATCTCCCGGGGATGGGTGTAGATCGAGTGGCCGCAGACATAGGCCTCGCCCCAGGTCGGCGAAAGGAGCGTGGCGAGGATCCGGATCGTGGTCGTCTTGCCGGCGCCGTTGGGCCCGATGAAGCCGAACAGATCCCCCTTCTCGAGTTTGAGATCGAGCGCCTCGAGGGCGGAAAAATCGCCGTACTTCTTCGTCAGGTCGATGGTCTCGATCATGGGCTGCTTTTCTCGCCGGAGTACTTTTCCAGGGGAATGACGATCCGCCACATCGCCGGGGCGTCACCCGCCGTCGGGGTCCCGGCGGCGCCCGCGGCAGACGTCGACCTGCCTTCCAAACATGACCAGGCGGTGCCCGCCGGCCCACGACCGACGAGGACCGCCCGGCCGATGGGGAGCAGCGGGGAGAGATCGATCCGCCCCAGCCGGCCGGCCTCGAGCGACGTGTACGAGGCCCCTCCGGCAGCGGCATGGAAACCGGCGACCTCGAGGATCCGATCGACATCGGTGTCGTCCACGCGCCACCGCTCCGTCTGCGTGCGGTCGTAGACGGTGGCGCTCCTCGTCAGGGCGGAGGCGAGTGTCCGCGGCCCCTTCCCCGATTCCGGATCGAACCGCGCGCCGGGGGCGAGCGTGCCGACGTCGTAGTACCACCCGGCATGAAACAGCGCGCACTGCTCGAGCGCGAACGGCAAACGGCTGTCGAGCGTGCCGCTGAGGGTCCCTTGAGCGTCCTGCCGGAGGGTCGACACGAGCGCCGCTTCGGTCACCGGTCCGAGCCACTCGGCCTCGAACAGCCGGCTCGACGATGCGGCGATCGGCACTCCGTCGAGCCCTTCGAGCCCGGCGACCGCCAGGTAGGGCTCGGTGGCCAACGACGGATGGGCGGTGGGACAGTCGACCGCGCCGATTCCGCGCCCCCCGGCGCCGAACCACGAGACCACGCTCGCCGGAGGATCGGCGCCGATCGCGGTGGTCGACGGCACGGCGGCGACATCGACGAAGGCGTTCACCGGCGACCAGGCGCCGAAGAAGGACGTTCCCCGGGCCATCGACGAGGCGAGGTCGATGTCGACGACGTCGGCCCGACGGCTGCGCCATCCGTCCCCCTTCCAGCGATCCGCAGTCCACCAGGCGAGCCCCGCAAACAGGGCCACGACCGCGGGGAGCGTGAGCCATGCCACCCACGGCCTCCCGCCACGCGACACCACCCACCACTCGAGCGGATAGAGGCAGGCGATGTAGAGCAGCGCCAGGCCGGCGATGACTTCGAAGGGGATCGCTCGGACACCTTCGAATCGATCGACGGCCATCCGCAACTGCCCGCTCAGATCGAGCGACTGACGGCTGAGCTCCCCTGCCCTGCCCGCCCGCCCCGGTCGGCCACCGAGAAGCTCGACGAGGAGCGAATCGGTGCCCTGCCAACTGCGGAACACTCCTTGGTCGAGGTCGAGCCCCACCCAGGTCACGGTGCCGAAGCCATGGCCCTTGCGGACAACGAGCGGAAGATCGGTGGCGGAGTTGCCCTCCCATGCCTCGATCGTCCCGTCGATCGACTGCGGGTCCTCGAGCAGCGGCACCTCGAGCCCGAGCAGCGCGTTTCGATCGAGCGGCCGCCCCGCCTTGGAGTACGTCTCGATCGCCGCCGAACGGCGCAGGGGCATCATCCGTGCCACGCGTCCCGCCCTTCCCGCCGGCCCGGGCAACCACGCCGCCGCCGGACCGGATGCCGAGGCCGGCGACGCGGCCGAGCCCCCGGCGGTGTACACGAGCCTTCCGCCCCGGCGCACCCAGGCATCGACTCCGGCGAGGTCGGCGGGCGCCGCGGCCGCCACCACGGAGCCGCAGACGATGATCGCGTCGGCCCCGTCGAGATCGAGACCGTCCGGGCCCAGCCCCGACGCGTCGGGAAGCGCGACGACGCGGATCCGCGATCCATCCTCCCGCTGCAGCAACCGGGCCGCACGCTCCGCGCTCGGCAGATCGCCGATCACGAGCAGGATCTCGTCGGTGGACTCGAGCGCCACCGGCAACCGCAGCGCCGCCGGGGGCCCGTCACCGTTCTCGACGAGGACACGCCCGGCCGGACGACCGAAGCGGACGCGGAACCGGCGGGGACCATCAGCCCCCCCCTGCCCCGTCGCGCCCGGCTCGACGACCGGGGGATAGCCGACGAGTTCGCCGTCGGGGTCCTCGACCCAGATTCGCGTGGCCGTCGCCGGCGTGATCAGCAGTGGCGTCCAGGAGCCGGTCCGGTAGACACCGTCGAATCCGATCGTCGCTTCCCACCCTCCGGGCTCGGCCGCGCTCGCGCAGGATGGCGCTGCCGGGCAGCACCACACGAGCGTCGCGAGCCCCACGAGCACCGCGACGCCACGAAACCGTGCGCCACGGGAGCCCCTGCCGGCAGCGTCTGAAGCGGAGGCCGCAGCCCGCATCACGGCTTCTCCGCATCGGGGCAGGTGCACGCCAATCGCCCGCACCCCGGGCACCCCTCGCCGTACTTGCGTCTCACCGCCTCGTCGAGATCGACATCGACGACGTTGGCGATCGTCACGAGCCATGCGAGCACGTCGGCAAACTCGAGCGCGATCTCGTCCTTGGTGCCACTGCGGAGCGCGGTGGCAAGTTCGCCGATCTCCTCGGTGAGCCACATGAAGGTCCCCTCGACACCGCGGGCGGCATCCTTCTCGTGGTACATCCTGCGGATCAGCGACTGGAACTCGGAAAGCGTCATGGGATCAACCTGGATCGGCTCGGGGGGGCAGCCACGGGACCGGCACCGCAGACACGAAAGGCCCCCTCGGCCCCCGTTCTACCCCGCACGGCGTCCGCTGGCGAAGTCCGCCGGCAAAGTCGGCACGAACCACGGGTAAATCGCGGGCACGACAAGCGCGGTGAGGAGCGTGCTCGTGACGATACCCCCGATCACGACGGTCGCCAACGGACGCTGGATCTCGGCGCCGGCACTCGTCGCCATCGCCATCGGGAGGAATCCCAGGCTGGCGACGAGCGCCGTCATCAGGACCGGGCGAATCCGGACCTCGGCCGTCGAAACCGCTGCCTCACGGGGAGACATACCGGCCTGCCTGGCGTGCTCGGCGCCGCTGACCCACACCAGCCCGTTGAGCACCGCCACGCCGAACAGCGCGACGAACCCGACCCCGGCGGCGATCGAGAACGGCATCCCGCGGAGCGCCAGCGCCACCACCCCTCCCGAGGCCGCGACCGGCACCGCACAGAAGATCAGCGCGGCGAGGCGGAACGACTTGAAGCTCGTGTAAAGAAGCATGGCGATCAGGCCGAGCACCATCGGCGTGATCAGAGCCAGTCGTCGGCCGGCCGACAGGAGGTTCTCGAAGTCGCCACCCCAGGCGACCGAGTATCCGGTCGGGAGGCGCACCTCGCGCCCGACGACCGCCTGCGCCTCGGCGACGAAGCCGGCGACATCCCGCCCGCGGACGTTCGCCGACACGTACGTCCGCCGCCGCGAGTTCTCGTGTTCGATCGAGGGAGGCGTCTCCTCGTTGACGACATCCGCAAGCTCGCCGAGCGGGACAGGCCTGCCGGCGACCGTGCCGACGGGGATCTGCGGGACGAGATCGGTATCCTCGCGCCACTGCCGGGGGAACTTGAGGATCAGCGGATAGCGGGGACGCCCCTCGAAAATCACCCCTGCCGGAATCCCCCCCATGGCCGACACCGTCCGCATCACTTCGGCCCCGTCGATGCCGTGACGGGCGAGCTGCTCCGGGCGGACATCGATCCGCGTCGTCGGCACGTTGGCCTGCCAGTCGGCCCGCACGTCGACCGCGCCGGGGATGCCGCGCAGCAGCCGCTCGATCTGCTTGCCGAGGCTGCCGAGCGTCTCGAGGTCGTCGCCGTAAAGGAGCACGGCCACGTCTGACTTCACGCCGGCGACGAGCTCGTCGACGCGCATCTCGATCGGCTGACTGAAGCCGAAGTTCGCCCCAGGCACCGCTGCGGTCAGCGCATCCGACATCCGCTCCACGAGGAGATCGCGGGAGACCTCGGCCGGCCACAGGCGGCGGGGCTTGAGCATCACCCAGACGTCGGTCTGCTGCACGCCCATGATGTCGTTTGCGATCTCCGGCCGACCGGTCTTGCAGAACACCGTCCGCACCTCCGGGAACTCCCCGAGCACCTTCTCGATACGGGTGGTGATGGGGACGGAGTCCTCGAGGGTGGCGCTCGGCAAGCGCACGACCTCGACGAGCAGATCACCCTCGTCGAGCCGCGGCATGAACTCCGCGCCGAGCCTGAGGGCGACCGGGATCGTCGCCGCCACCAGCGCCGCCGCGGCGAGGGAGATCCACACCGGATGCCAGACGGCGAACCTGGCGACCGGATGATAGATGCGGTGGAACAGCCGCATCAGCAACGGTTCGTGCTCCGGCTCCTGGCGGAGGAAGGTCGCCGCCAGCACCGGCATCAGGGTCAGCGAGATGACGAGCGACCCGAGAAGCGCGAACAGCACCGTCAGCGCCATCGGCCGGAACAGCTTCCCCTCCGTCCCCTCGAGAAAGAGGATCGGCAGGTAGACGACGGCGATGATCAGCTCGCCGAACATCGTCGGCCCGCGAACCTCGATCGCGGCGTCCCGAACGACGGCCAGTTTCGATTCCCCCGGGGCCGCCCCACCCAGCCGGCGGACGCAATTCTCGACCATGATCACCGAACTGTCGACGACGAGGCCGAAGTCGATCGCCCCGAGGCTCATCAGGCTCGCGGAGATCCCCGTCATCCACATCAGATTCGAGGCGAACAGCATCGACAGTGGGATCGCCAGCGAGACGATCAGCCCGGCCCGCACGTTCCCGAGAAGGAGGAGAAGCACGCCGATCACGAGCAGCCCCCCCTCGGCGAGGTTGTGGAGCACCGTGTCGAGCGTCCGCGCGATCAGTTCCGAGCGGTCATAGACGACGTCGATCTCCACGCCCGGCGGCAGCGTCCTGCGGATCTCATCGAGCTTCGCCTTCGCGGCACCGACGACACGACGGCTGTTCTCACCGCGAACCATCATCACCATCCCGGTGACCACCTCGCCCCGCCCGCCGCGCGTCACCGCCCCCTGGCGTGTCATCGGGCCGATCCGCACCCGCCCGATGTTCCGGATCAGCACGGGCACCCCGCCGGCGGGGCTCCTCACCACCACCTGCTCGATGTCGGCGACGTTCTTCAGCAGGGCCTGGCCGCGGATGAATCGCTGCTCCCCGTTTTTGACGATGTATCCTCCGCCGGTGCTCTCGTTGTTGCGCTCGAGCGCCCCGAGCACCTCGCCGAGCGTGACCGCCTGGGCGCTCATCCGGTCGGGATCGATCTCGACCTGGTAGCTCTTGGCATACCCACCGTGGGAATTGATGTCGGTCACGCCGGGAACCTCCCGCATCGAAGGGGCGATGTCCCATTCGAGGATGCTGCGGAGTTCCATCAGATCGCGTCCCGCGCCGCGGACCTCGAACTGGAGGATCTCCCCGAGGGCCGTGCTGAGCGTGCCGAGCTTCGGGTCACCGTGCCCGACCGCGATCCTCCCCTTCGCCTCGGGCAGGCGCTCCGCCACGAGCTGCCGGGCGAGCATGATGTCCGTCCGCTCTTGGAAAACGACCGTCACCAGCGAGATGCCGAACCGGGAGATGCTGCGGATCTCCTCGACGTGCGGCAACCCGCTCATCGACAGTTCGACCGGATAGGTCACGTAGCGTTCCACCTCGAGCGGCGACATCGTCCCCGCTTCCGTGACGACCTGCACCTGCACGTTGACGAGGTCGGGAACGGCGTCGACGGGAATCTGCGTGGCCGCGTACAAGCCCCCCAGCGACATGAGAACGAACAGCGCGAGCACGAGCGCCCTGTTCGACAACGACCACTCGATGAGCCCTGAAAGCACCGCCGTCCTCCCCCATGACCGACCGCGCCGAGGGCCTTTCCAGGCCGACGGCCGGCGTGGATCACCTCGCCGTTCGCCGGTTCCCCCGGCGCACCGCCGGGGCTTGTCGCAGGGCTTCCCGCAGACGGATCGACGGGAAAGCGACGGAAAACACCGCTCTCATCGTCGCCCTAGTCTTCCTTCTCGAGGAGCAATTCGCTCTTCAGGACGAACGCCCCGCCGACGACGACCGGTTCCCCCTCCTGGAGTCCGGAAACGATCTCGATCATGTCACCGTCATCGATGCCGGTCTGGACGACGACCCGCCGGTAACGCCCCTCTGGGAGCGGCTCGAAGACGAAGGCCTCCCCGTCGTGACGCATGACCGCCGCCACCGGCACCGAGAGCACGTCACGGACGTTGCCCTGGGGCAGATCGACCCACACGAACATCCCAGGCTTGAGATGAGCGTCGTCGTTCTGGAGCTCGGCGACGAGTGGAACGCTGCGCGAATCGGCCTCGACGGTGGCTCCGACATGGTGCACCCTGGCCACCAACTGGTGCCGTTCGGCGCCCGGCACGCTGACCTGCACCTCCTGCCCCTGGACGACGTCGACCGCCGTCCACTCCCGTTCGTGAATCTGGGCCCGCACCCACAGCGACGAGGTGTCGGCGACGACGAACATCGGGTCCCCGCCCTGGACGCGTTCCCCGCGGGCGACGAACACGTCCTCCACCACGCCGTCGAACGGCGTGCGCATCACGAGCGCGCTGAGCGAACCGCTGTCGCCCGGGCTGTCGGCACCATCCTCGGCCACCGCCGCGATCTCGGCACCGAGGCGGCTGCCGACGAGGGTGCGGAGATGCTCCTTGGACACCTGCACGAGTCGATCGGCCTGCGACAGGCTCGCCCGCGCCCGGTCGCGTTCCTGGCGCGTGGAGAAGAGCGCTTCCTCGCAGGCTGCATCGAAGTTCGCCTGAGCCACCTCGAGATTGCTCGTCCTCTCCTCGATGATCCGCCCCGACAGCACCCCCCCGTCGCCAAGTTCGCGGGTGCTGCGGTTGACCTTCTCGATGAGCAGCAACTTCGAATAGGCGCCGAGGATCTTCTCCCGGTTGTTTCCGAGGATGCGATCCTTGAACATCGCCTCGACCTCGGCCAGCGGCGGCCTGCCTGCCAGCACCTCGAGGAGCGATTCGACGTTGTCCGAGATCGCCATCGCCCATTCGGCCGCCTTGATCTCGATCTGCTTGTCGTCCTCACGGCGGCGGACATCGTCCCGGGCCATTCCCACCGCGGGGCTGGAGAGTTCGGCGAGGGAATCCCCCTTGGCGACCTTCTGCCGGACCTGCACGAAGACCTGCGAGATGATGCCGTCGACGGGGGAGGCGTAGTCGAGCCGCCGCCGCGCGTCGTAGTCGAGCCGCCCAGGAACGGTGAGGTCGTCGCGCATCGCCATCCGGGTGACCGCCCCCACCTCGATGCCGGCCGCCAAGCGCGCCCCCTCCGCCAGGAAGACCTCATTGGCAAGCGCATTGGCAGACGCGGCCTCCGGTGCGGCGTTCGACGCCTCGACGGGATGTTCACCGCCGGCGAAATGGTGGGTCGAAATCCACCACCACGCAAGCCCGCCGAGCGCGAGCGCGAGCCCTCCGCCGAGCCCCCTGCGAATCGATGCCGGGATCAGCGCCGACGATCCCCCGCTGGGGCGTGCATTCGCCCTCCCGGCCGAGGAGAGGCCGGCCCGTTCGGAATGGCTTTCAGCGGTCGTGCCGGGGCTCATGGTGGTCGGAGTCCGTGGAGACGGCATTCGGCCCGAGGGAATCCCGGCTGATTCTACACGACCGTCCCCCACTTCTTATACTTCCGGATTCGGTTGGTCTGCCCTGAAGTGCCCCCCCGAGACCCGTTCATGACGTCCGCCCGAACGATCCGTATCTTCGACACGACCCTCCGCGACGGAGAGCAGTCCCCCGGCGCGAGCATGAATCTCACCGAAAAGATGGAGATCGCGCAGGCGCTCCAGCAATTGGGAGTGGACGTCATCGAGGCGGGCTTTCCGATCGCGTCCCCCGGTGACTTCGCGAGCGTCAAGGAGATCGCCGCGAATGTCCGCGGGGCGATCATCTGCGGTCTGGCTCGCTGCAACGATGCCGACATCGACCGCGCTTGGGAGGCGCTGAGAGACGCCGAGCGCCCGCGGATCCATGTCTTCCTGGCGACCAGTTCGATCCACCGCGAGTTCAAACTGCGGATGACCGAGGACGAGGTGGTGGCGCGGGCCGTCGCCGGGGTGCAGCGTGCCCGGCACCTCTGCCCCGACATCGAGTTCTCCCCGGAGGATGCCGCCCGCACCGAGATCGATTTCCTCTGCCGGGTCGTCGAGGCGGCGATCGACGCCGGTGCCACGACGATCAACATCCCCGACACCGTCGGCTATGCCACGCCCCAGCAGATGCACCGTGTCATAAGCACCCTCCGCGAGCGGGTCCGTGGCATCGACCGTGCCGTGATCAGCGTCCACTGCCACGACGACCTCGGTCTGGCGGTGGCCAACAGCCTCGCCGCCGTCGAGGCGGGGGCCGGCCAGGTCGAGTGCACGATCAACGGTCTCGGGGAACGGGCGGGCAATTGTTCGCTCGAGGAGGTGGTGATGGCGCTGCGGACCCGGCGCGACCATTACGGCTGCGAGACGCGGATCGCCACGCAGAAGCTCGTTCCCACGAGTCGACTCGTGGCGACGATCACCGGCATCCAGGTGCCGCGCAACAAGGCGATCGTCGGCCGCAATGCCTTCGCCCACGAATCGGGGATCCATCAGGATGGCATGCTCAAGGAACGGAGCACCTACGAGATCATCCGCCCCGAGGACGTCGGGCTCGATCGCACCGATCTCGTCCTCGGCAAGCACAGTGGCCGGGCGGCGCTCGCCGACCGGGCCAAGGCCCTCGGATACCAGCTCACCCCGGAGCAGCTCCAGACGCTCTTCGACCGCTTCAAGGTGCTCGCCGATCGCAAGAAAGAGATCTACGACGGTGACATCGCGGCGCTGTGCGAGGACCAGTTCACCGAACTCCCGGAACGGTTCACGCTCGTCGGCTACGACCTGAGCTGCTCGAGCGGGCAGCCGCCCCGGGTGAAGCTCCGCGTCTCCCAGGGGGGCGAGGAGAGCGAGGTGGAGGTCAACGTCGGCGACGGCCCGATCGACGGGATCTTCCTGGCGATCGAGAAGCTCACCGGCGTGGCCACCGTCTGCCGCGATTTCCGCGTTCAGGCCGTGACCGTCGGCAAGGACGCCCAGGCGGAGGTGACGGTGGAACTTCAGCCGGCCGGAGCCGCCCCGGGAACCCAACTCTCTCGCGGCCGAGGAGTGTCGACCGACTCGCTCGAGGCGTCCGCGAAGGCGTTTCTGGCGGCGGTCAATCGGGTGTTTCTCGGTGGCCAGTCACGCCTCCACCCGCAGCAGAGCTGATGCCCGGACCGGGAGCGGCCAGGCAAACCTGAAATGCGCCTCAGATCGCCTCGCGGCCGCGTTCACCGGTACGGATCCTGACGCATTCATCCATCGGCAGGATGAAGATCTTCCCGTCACCGATCTCCCCTTCCTCGCCCGTCCGTCCCCCTTTGACGATCGCGGCGATCGTCGGCTCGACGAAGTCGTCGTTGACGGCGATCTGGAGTTGTACCTTCCTGAGCAGATTGACCGCGATCTCATGGCCGCGGTAGCTCTCGACGTGCCCCCGTTGGCGACCGAATCCCTGGACATCGAGAACGGTGAGGCGGAACACCTCGACCTCCGACAACGCCTGCTTGACGCTCTCGAGCCGTGCCGGCTGGATGATGGCGATGATCAGTTTCAACGACGTCGCTCCTCCCCCCACAGCCTACCGTCAAACACGCCGCGAGTGGGACGCTTCGCCGATCAGCAGCGTCTGCCGTGCGGGTCGCCACACCGCCTGCTCCCCAAAGACTCCCCACCGGCCGTGACGACGGCTGCGGAGGAGGCGAGCGGAAGATCCGCGCGGGGAGAAGACCACAATCACCGTGTCCACGAAACCAGAGAATGCCCCGGCCTGGGTGAGCTAGGCGGAGTGCCCACCCAAGCCGTTGGGGCATCCTTCTGGATCGTGACCGTCGGCACTCGAACGCCGACGGTGGTGGACGTTTACTCGGTGCGGATCATCTGGAAGCCGTGGTACGCCTCGTTGCCATGCTCGCCGATATCGAGCCCCCCGACCTCCTCGTGCGGCGAGACCCGCAGCCCCACCAACGCCTTGAGGATGAACCAGCAAACAGCTGAGACGGGAGCGACATAGGCCCCGACGGCGAGGACGCCGAGGAGTTGGATCCAGAGTTGTTCGACTCCACCACCGTAGAACAGCCCTGCCTTGGGCCCACCGGCGATCATCGATCCGAACGGACCGGTGACTGCCGTCTGCGAAAGATCGGCGGAGTTGAACAATCCGACACAGAGCGTGCCGAGAATGCCACAGACGAGGTGGACGCTCGTGGCACCGACCGGATCGTCGATCTTGAGTCGATCGAAGAACAGGACGGAGAAGACCACGATGACACCGGCGACGGCCCCGATGAGCACCGAGGCGGGCACGGTGACATAAGCGGCACTGGCCGTGATGGCGACCAGTCCGGCCAGACACCCGTTGAGCGTCATGCCGATGTCCGGCTTGCCGAGGAGCAGCCAGGCGGTGATCGTGGCCGTGATCGTGGCGGCCGCCGCCGCTGAATTGGTGCACACGGCAACCTGAGCCGCGAGCCTGCCGCCGTCGCCGGCGACGCTCATCGTGCTCCCCGGGTTGAACCCGAACCACCCGAACCAGAGCACGAGGCAGCCGATGAACGCCAGAGACATGTTGTGACCGGGAATCGCCTGGACGCGGCCTTCGGAGGAATATTTGCCGATCCGGGGACCGAGAATCAGCGCCCCGGTGAGGGCCGCCCATCCGCCGACGGAGTGCACGGACGAGCAGCCGGCAAAATCCCAGAAACCCTTCTGTGCGAGGAAGCCGCCGCCCCAGATCCAGTGCCCCGTGACCGGGTAGATGACCAGTGCCATCAAGAAGCTGAAGAGGATGAAGGAGTGATACTTGATACGCTCGGCGACCGCTCCGGAGACGATCGTCGCAGCGGTTCCGGCGAACACCAACTGGAAGAAGAACTTCGCCCACAGCGGCACACCGGTCCAACTGATCGAACCGTAGCCACCGGCATACTTGTCACCCACCGCCGGGCTGTTGTCCGCAGCCCCGACCATGAAAGCCCCGGAGTTGCCGATCCAGCCACCGGCATCGGTGCCGAACATCAAGTCCCAGCCGAGAAACCAGAAGGCGATCGCCGTGGCGGCGAAAACGATGAAGTTCTTGGAGAGGATGTTGACGCAGTTTTTGGCCCTCGCGAACCCCGACTCGACGCAGCCGAATCCGAGATTCATGAAGAACACGAGCATCCCGGCGATCAGCACCCAGACGGTGTCCGCCGCGAGCCAGAGGTTCGTCACCATCTCCTCGGTCGAGGGCGCCGGCGGGAGAGCCGGCGGGGCATCCTGCGCCAAAGCGGTGCCGGCGAGCGAAGCGATGACCAGCGCCGTACAGGCCGTCGCGCTACCGGAGAGGACAGCGGTCAGACGCGGCAGGCTTTTCACGGCCCGACTGACGAGAAGGGACGCAGCAGATTCAGTGACAGACAGCGATCGCATGGGCGCTCCAGAAGGGGGTGCGGTCAGGGGTGAACGCCTCCGCAGCATTCATCCACCGGACAGGGTCCGACTCCTCACCGAACGCTTTGCAATACAAACGCCGTGCCAGCTTTTTTTCGGGCGTCCAAAAAACTGCGATTCACCATGAAAACAGCCTGAAAAAAGCTGTTTACTCGATCTCGCCCGGATTTGATTGCCGTGGGGACGTCTGATCCGAGGGGACGGCGGCGCAGTTTCCGTGCAGAGGCGTGCCGAAGTTCCGAGCAGTTGGACTCCCGCCGCGTTACTCGCCACCGGGGCGATCCCCGTGGCACATCAGAAGTCGGTGCACAGAGGAGATCCGACGGTCACCGGACGTCCGTCCCGCGGATGCGGGAAGGTGATCCGGGCGGCGTGCAGCCAGAGCCGTCGGCTTGAAGACTCGGGGGGGCCGTAGAGCCTGTCGCCGAGAATCGGACACCCGAGCCAGGCCAGGTGGACGCGGAGTTGATGCGAGCGGCCGGTGACCGGAATCAGATCGACCGCGCCGATCCCGTCGGGCAGACCGGGGCTGATCACCCTCACGTACCGCGACGTAGCGGCGCGTCCCAGGATCGGATCGACACGCTGACGGGGTGGAGTTTCCGGATCGGGCGCCAACGGAAGATGAATCACCCCCTCGGCCTTCGGCAGCCTTCCGGTGACGAACGCGCGATACAACTTCTCGACCCCCCCGCCCTCGAAGGCCCGACCGAGGGCCGATCTGGCGGCAGCCGTCCGGGCGAGGATCAGCACCCCGGAGGTATCGCGATCGAGACGGTGGACCGCCTCCGGCCGCGCCGTACCGACCAGTGGCCCCCGCTCGAGGACCGTGGCCACATCGGCGGGATCATGACACGTCCGGGCCGGGACACTCGGCATCCCGGCCGGCTTGTCGACGACGACGAGGTCGTCGTCAAGATAAAGAATGCGGAGGGAGCGGCCAGCAGCGTCCGGCAGTTGATCCTCCCCGCCGGCGATCACAGCACCCCCAACGCCTCGACCCACGAGCAGAGCGTCTCTGTCGGCAATCCATCGCCGACCAGATCGGGTAACAGTCCGACCGGATAGCCGGCTGCCTCGAGTTGCCTGCGGTCCTCATCGACCCGGGTCACGGCGGCGCCGGGGAGAGACCCGAACAACACGGCGCGGCTCCTTCCCGGCTCGGTGGGCGTGATCGTCGCCTGACGGGGGAGCGTGGCGTCGAGGAGCGCCACGCCACGCACGGCCGGCCCGAGGGCATCGGCCGCCAACCAGGCGAACGCCCCGCCGGCACCGCTCCCTGCGAACGCCACGCGGGATGGATCGAGTACCCGACGCAGCCGCAGACCGTCGAGCGTGCGTGCCAGCGTGGCGATGTCTTCCCGTCCCCAACGCTGCGGATCGGTCGACTGCGGGAGCACGACGGCCACCCCGTAGCGGGTGGCAGCAGCCCGCCAACGCTCGGCCTCCCGCTTGGCGACCTCGTCACCTTGCTCCCGCGCCGACTTGCCCGCCGCTCCTCCGCCGGCGGGCTGACCGCAGTACACGAGCACACCGAGCGGGGCTTTGGAACTCGCGGCGGGAAGCACAGCCCAGGCCGGACGGACGATCTCCGCGGCGCCGAGTCGCTCCACGGCCGTGGTCGCTGGATCGGCCTCGACCGTCGCCACCCCGATCGGCACCGTGGTCGGCTGCGTCGCCAGTGGCACCGCGATCGATCGGGCTTCCCCGGCTCGATCGACCCCCACGTCCACGACCGTGCCCGCGTCGAGCCCGGCGAGAAACCCGCCGAGGATCGTGGCCGTCGTGACATCGAGGGAAGCGGGCACAGCCCCCTCCTCGACGGCCTGCGGACGCACCGAAGTGATCCGGTCCCCCGGTTCGATGCCGGCGCGGGCGGCCGGACCGTCGGGCCAGGTCCACGCCACCGTCACCCCCGGCGCGGGGGCGTCGCCAGGGGCCGCCGCAGCGGCCTTGCCGTCGTCCGTCGAAGCCGCACCGACGCGGCCCGGCACGATCCCGAGGACGGGGCGCCGCCAAGGGGGAAGCGAGGCCACGAGTTCGACGCTCACCGGCAGTCGCTCGTTTGTCGGTCCGCGCTCGACCACGAGGTGAATCGTATCCCCCGCGTAGAGCGTCGCCATGGCTGATTTGAGTTCGGCGACACGGGTCACGGCCGAGCCGCCGGCCTCGACGATCCGGTCGCCGACCCGCAGCCCGGCTCGACCTGCGGGCGAATCGGCCCGGCAGGCCGCCACCACCGGTGCTGCCGTGAATGGATCGCGCGACGCATAGCCGATTCCCATGATGCCGGGGGAAAGCGTCTCCCCCGCCTGGAGCCTCGGCAACACGCGGAGGATATCCTCGAGCGGCACGGCGAAACCGATCCCGGAGTCATACAACTCGGTCCCTGCCATCATTCCCGCGGTCTCTGCCGGCAGCGGAGCGAGCACGCCGATCACGCGTCCCTCGATGTCGACCAGCGGGCCGCCGTAGTTCGCCGGCGACACCGACGCGTCGGTCTGCACGGCCCGGCCCCAGGCACGGCTCGTCGCCGAGAGGATCCCGACCCCGACGCTCGGCTCGAGGGCGCTCCAGGCTCTCCCGAGGACGAGCGTCCACTGCCCCACCTCCAGGGCATCGCGCGGCACCACCTGCGGCACCGGCAGCGGAGGGGTGTCGGCAGGAAGATCGACCTTGAGGAGCACCAGTCCACGGGCCAGATCACGGCCGGTCACCCGAGCCACTTGCCGGGCGCCGCCAGGCAGGGTGACGACGGCTTGGGAGGTGTCTTTCGGGACGGCGAACGAGGTGGCGATGATCCAGCCTTCGGCACCGACGACCAGACCGCTCGAGGGACCGGACGCAGGGGACGCCTCGGCCGGCCCGCCGAGCCCCGCCGCGGAGACCCCCGCCACTTCCACTCTCACCACCGCCGGTGCCACGGCGGCGGCCGCGGCCTGGAAGGCCTGTTCCTCGTCGAGCCCGACCACTTCAGACTCGTCGGCCCGCGCACGGGAGGCCACAGCCAACACGCCTGCCAGCAGCAGCCACGCGAGACACGCCCCCCCGAGAAAAGCCCGGCTCGGCTCGAGCGCACGGGCGCGATCACGGTTTCTCATCATGGCTTGAGGCCTGCCTCCGGCTTCGGACCGAGATCACATTCGACGATGCTGCCGTTGCGGATCACCGTCACGTGCACCGGATCCCCGACGGCGAGCGTGGCGAGCCGCTGCTGCACGGCTGCCCGCGACGCCACGGATCGCCCGTTGAGCGCCACGAGCAGATCGTCGGCCCGCAATCCCGCCCGCGCTGCCGATGACCCGCCCCGGATGCTCTCCACGAACGGCGGAGTCTTGTCGAGCAGGTCGGGGACGAGCACGATTCCCAGAAGGGCGACGTCATAGGGGGCCGAGTCCGGATCGGGGCCTGTACCGGGTTGGTCGGGACCCGCCCCGAGCACGCCCCGGTAGCCGCGGGCGACTTCTTCGGTCGGCAACGCGTAATTGAGCCACACGCCGGTGGCCGTTGCCCGCAATTCCTTGCCGAGCATGCCGACGAGTCGTCCGCGCCAGTCGACGAGTGCACCGCCGGCAGACCCGGGATTACTCGTCGTGCAGTCGAGAATGTAGACATCGCCGCGATAGGGGGCCTCATGGGCTCCCCGTCTGGCCTCGAGCGGGACGACCGCCGACACGACGCCATGCTGGGCGCTGACGCGCTCGTCACCGACGGCGACGCCGAACAGGTTCGACAGGGCAAAGACCCGCGTCCCGGCGGCGATGCGTCCACCCGCCACGGCCGGTTCGGCAGTGGCCGGTTCGTCGGTCGCGGGGAGCGGATAGAAGGGGAGATCCTCCCCGGCGATCGAGAGCACCGCCAGTTCCCGGCGCGGATCGGCCCCCAGCAAGGTCGCCGGGTACCTCCGGCCGTCATCGAGGACGCAGTCGATCGCCTCGGAATCGAGCACGGTGCTGAGCACCGTCACGATGTGTCCATCGGGACTGACGAGGATCCCTGTCTGGTATGCCTCGAGGCCGCGCACCCCTCCGGCGCCGTAGAGCTTCACGACCCGTCGTGCCGCACCGGCGATCGTCTCCTCGGGCGTGGCGCCCGGAACGGCATCGCCGACGAGCGTCGTGAGGAGGCCGGCAAGCACGATCGCCCGACGCAGCCAGGGGCCGTCACGCCCAGGAAAGCGGTTCATGTCGTTCCTCCGTCGGCAGGCACCCCGGCTTCGGCCCCCGGCTCGCCATCGGCGGTCGCCTCGATGTCGATCCGCTCGATCGTGAACCGGCCGAACACCTCGTCGCCATGCCTCACCTCCATCGCCGTCGGCAGGCCGTCGCCGGGGGTGAAACGCACCTCACACGGGTCGGCATCGGGGGTCGGCCAAAGATCGATGCCGAGAACGCACCCGTCGTCCGCCACCAGAAACCTCCCCTCGACTGCGGCAGCGGCCGTGTCGAGGACGTCGACGAGCATCGCTCCTCCCGGCGTTCCGGGGGCAGCGCCCGAATCGGCTGCCGCGTCGGGCCCTCCCGACGGCGGCTCGCTACTCCAGTGCGGAACCGTGCCCCAGTAGGTCGTGCGCCCCGTCGCGGCGGGCCCTTCGAGGAGCAGACGCCGCCAGAGCACGAGGGCCGCAAGCAACCCTCCGCTGCCCGGTGGCGCCGGTGTGGCATCGAGGTCTGCAGTGGCATCGATCGAACTGGTCCCGGTCGGCAGGTCGATCGTCGCCTGTCGATCGGAGATCTCGATCCGGAACGGCTGCCCCTTTTCGAGTCGTCCCGAGATCACCCACGGGGCCTTGCCCGCCGGAAGCGGATGCCGGGCCGCCATGCCGCGGGCGACGCGGTCGCGCTCGACAACGTTGAAGTGGAAGTTCGTGAAGCCGTTGCGCGGCTCGTAGAGACCGGCGAGCGCCGCGGGGAGCACCACCTCCGGTTTCGTCGCTCCCCCCTGCCCCGGATCACCCGGCTTGCCCGGATCGCCCGGGCGCCCCGGCGGGGCCTCCGGGTTTTCCGCCTCGGCGCCACCGGACACGATCTTCGCCAATTCGCCGGAGGTGTGGAGGCCGGCCAGGCGGACGAGAATCTCGCGACGGCGTCCCGACCGACGGTAGACCAGCGGCACACGCCAGCCGGCGGGGAGCGTGCCGAGGATGTTCTTGAGCGCGTTGACCGTCCGCACCGGCCGACCGGCGAGCGCCACCACTTCGTCGTCGTAGCGCAGACCACGGCGGTAGGCATCGGAGGATTCGAGGATGTCGGAGACGACCACCCGACCGTCGTCGGCGGTCGCCACGGTGGCGCCGAGGGTGGCGTGATCGACCAGACGTCCCCCCTTGAGGCAGCCGAGAAACTGGCGGAGTTGGTTCGAGGAGATCGCGTAGCCGACACCGACGTTCACCCGCCCGCGCTTCTCGAAGGAGGCCCGCCCGTTGACCCCGATCACGCGCCCTTCCGCATCGAACAAACCGCCCCCGGAATTGCCCGGATTGATCGCCGCATCGACCTGCAGGCAATCGGCGTACTCGAGGATCGTCCCGGCGGGAAACTGGTAGCGACGGGTCCCCGAGACGATGCCGGCGCTGATCGAGGGACGGAAGTCGGTGGCGAGGAGAAACGGGTTGCCTGCCGCGAAGCAGAAGTCACCGACCTCGACGAGATCGCTGTCGGCGATCTCGGCGAAAGGAAAATCGTCACGGCCGACGAGTTTGATCAGCGCCACGTCCCCCGTCGGATCGAGGCCGACGAGGACCGCGTCGTAGAGCCTTCCGTCCGAGAGGCCGCACTTCATCGCCACGCCGGCAGGTTGGACGACATGGAAGTTCGTCAGGGCGTAACCATCCGCACTGACGAGCACTCCCGATCCCCCTCCCGCCTCACCGGCGAAGATCGCCACCGCAGCCTTCGAGGCCCCGGCCATCGCCTCGATCCGCGCCCGTTCTGCGGCCCGCACCGCCGGCGAAATCTCGGCCGCGTCGCATGCGTTGTCGAGCGACAGGCCGCCGCACGACAAGACGGCCAGGAAAAAACCGGCCAAGCGAGCCGGCAGTGCGAGCCTGCCGGACGAACGACGCGACATCCCCGATCCTCGAAGTGACGGCAGGCTCATTGTTCAACCGCGGGGGAGGTGAAACGGACGGGGAATCCCGCATCGGACGCACTGACAAAATCGACGGACACGCCCAATCGACGGCCCCCTGCCACGTCGACATCGATGGGGATCCCCTCGGCGGCAGTCGCCTCCGCCGCATCGACCTGCCGACGGAACACCTCCCGGTCGTCCACGGTCACGACCACCGCGGTCATCCCCACGGCAGGCCCGCCACCGGCCGGCGCGATCGACGCGCGGAACCGACGCCCTTCGGGGGGCAGCCGCCAGACTGCGAGCGTCCGCGGGCGGATCACCAGCCCGGGCTTCTTGAACCGTTCCCCGGGACTCTCCGATCGCGGCGCGAAATACGAGGCCAATCCCTCCACGCGACCGAGTTGGCCGAACCAAGGCTCGACCTCGAGTCGCTCAGGCGCGAGCCCCAAGAGCGACATCGTCCGGCCGGATGCCCAATCGAGACTGACGAGCGCATCGCCCGGAAGGCTCACGTCGCCATCGAGCAGGAGGCGTTCGGCGGTCCACTCGATCTGTCGGGCCCGCAGCGCCCCCCCCACGACGTCGATCGCAGCGGCCGTCGCCGGCTTTCCCGCGGCCGCCCGTGGCGCGTCGGTCTCGCCGCGCAACCAGTGGACCCCGATCACCTTCGACCGCTTCACAGGGATCGTCTCTTCGTCGAGCACGACCGTGATCGACTCCGCGCCGATCGCCTTGATGGCGCACTCCACGAACTCGTGACCGGCGGCCGAACCGACGACGAGCAGGTCGCTCTCGATCGCCTCAGGGAGCGTCGAAAGCCAGGTGGTGCCCGGCACCGGCGTGTCCTCGTCGGCCCGCTTCCAGGCGACGCTTCGCACCTTCCCCACTGGGATCTCTCCCCGGCCATCCGCCCGGGCGACCGTGACGACTGCCCCATCCCAGGCAATGTCGTCCCCCTCGATCCACGAGCCATCGACCAGCGTCACCCGCAACCGTGTGGCGGGGGGCACCGGTGCCCCCTCCCGCTCGATGCGTCGGATGCCCTCGACCGGCACGACTCGGGTCTGACCGCCGGCATCGATCCGCAGGCCGTTGCCGTCGAGACCGACGAGTGTTCCCGGCGAGGTTCCGTCGTCGGTCTGCTCGACCCGGATCGACAGCGGGCCCTCGGCGCGGGTGGCCGCGACGGCGGACAACCATCCGCACGCGATCATCGCGGCGAGGCCGACGCCCCGACGCCCGCTCGGCCCGCACAGTCTCTCCAGGAACGTCGTGCGCATCGTCGCCTCGCTCCGTCCGGCTCCGGTCGGTGTCGCTGTCATGGTGTCGACTCGCCGGCAGCGAGTCGCTTGAAGTACTGCTCGATCGCCTCGCGGTAGTGGGCCGGAAACTCGCGACCGATCTGCTGCAGGGCCTGCTCACGCTCGTGCGGCGGCAGATTCCCCCATCCCTCGCCGTCGCCGAGATCGCGGCGTGTCACTTCGCCGGGGCCCTGCCCTCCGGCGATCCGGCTGTCGTCCATCGGCTTGCCGTTCCCAGAGTTGCCGGCCCCCGGGGCGCCGCCACCGCCCGACTGCTGATTCTGCTTCTCCTCGATCGCCGCGATGAGTTTGTCGAGCGACTCGATGACGCCGTCCTGGACCTGGCGGGTGACGGGGCCGGCACGCCCCTGCCCGAGCCGCCGGGTAATGTCGCGCATCCGTCGGGCGATGTGGTCGAGGGACTCCTCCTCGAGCCCGGTCATGTCGGCGCGGAGGAGCCTCGCCACGCGCTCGTACCGGACCGGAATCTCGTCGGCTCGCTCGAGAAGTCGGTCGAGCGTGGCGATGCACTCGTCGGCCCGCAGCAACCAGTGCTGGCACGCCGCCGTGTCGAAGAGGAGCGACGCCGGATCGACGGCGGTCGCCGGATCGAGGCCGGCAAGCAGCGCGAGCCCGTCGTCGAAGCGTTCCTGCCGGACGAGTTCCCGCCCCAGCCACAGGCGCACGACCCCCCGCTCGAAGTCGTCGGTCGCAGGATCATCGACCCACATCGGGAGGGCGGCGGCCGTCACCGGTGGAACCCCGGGCGTGGCCGCCACGATCGCGAGCACGGGGAGTGCTCGGGGATCGGCCTCGGCGACCGTCGCCATGACGACATCGAGCCGATCGAACGCTGGATCGGCCCCTTTCTCTCCCCACACGGCCATGGCCGCGTCGCGGCGCTCCGCGGGGATACCGGATCGATCGATCCATCCGCGGAGGGCGCTCTCCACGTCGTCGCGGGAAGGGATCCGCCAGCTCGGCGGCTTGGCGAGGTCGGCGCCCTCGCCGATCGCGGCCGCCGTCACCGCGGGTGTGGCCGGCGGATCGTCGGCCAGACCGGGCGATGGGCCGTGGTGGAGGCCGATAACGAGAAGCATGGCCAACAGCCAACGCCACCGTGGTCGGATCGTCATCGATCGGTGGTTCATCGCTCGCACCTCACTCCGTCAGGCCACTGACGATGTCGTGGGCCGCCCGTTCGATCTTCCGCTGCCGATCGGAGAGTCGGCGGACGGCATCGAGCAATTCCGGTTCTTCGGCCTGTTCGGCCCCCTCTCCGAGAACCTGCGCGAACCGCCGCGTCCGCGTGTTCACCCGCATCTGCAACGACCGGATCATCTTCAGCTCGGAGAGCTTGTCGACCAGCGGCTGTTCGCCCGGTTCGGCAGGGCGACCGCCGGCATTCCCCTTCTGTTGCTGTTGCTGATCGCGCTGCGCCTTCTCGAGCGCCGCGACCATTTCCTCGAGGCTCGAGACGATGTCCTCGAGGATCCCCCGGGTCGTGCCCCCGACATCGCCGCGGCCGAGGCGTGCCGCGGCTTGCGTGGCGTCGTCGCGAACCTGCTCGAGCGCCTCTGGGATCGCCACCGCAGAGCCGTCGTCGCGGACGAGCGTCAGGGCCTTGACGGCGTCGGCACCGATCGCCGACTGCTCACGGCCGAGTCGGGCCGACTCGAGTTCCCGCTCACGCTCCCGGCCGGCCGTCGGTTCGGCGGCGATCTTCTCGGCAGCCGCGAGGACCGCCTTCTCGGCGCGGAGCATCGCCCGCAGCCGCGTCTCGAGTTGGACGAGGAGTCGCTCGACCTCCTGCTCGCGCATCTGCCGGAGGATCTCCTCGAGTTCGGCCCGGGCCGTCTCCAACTCCTCGATCGCCTTTTCCTGTTCCTGTCGGGCGTTGCGCCGTTTGGCCTTCTCGATCTCCTCCTCCGCCCGGCGCATCCGTTCGGTGGCCGATTCGAGTCGCTTCTGGGTGCGCTTCGCGCGGGACGACTCGTCATCCCCTTCCGGTGGTTGCGCCGATGGCTCCTCCTCCTGGCCCGACTCGCCTCCCCCCTTCCCTTCCTCAGGCTCACCCCCCTGCGAGGGCTTCGTCGAGCCCCCTTTCTCCCCTTCACCCGGCGACTTCTCCCCGTCACCCGCCGGAGAGCTTTTGCCTTCGCCGGGCTCTCCCTCTTCGGGCTTTCC
>Ga0164292_10000570_pt1 | contig 29112 bp, 31 predicted proteins | sample GEODES117metaG_FD_111486 | JGI IMG/M metagenome (GOLD analysis project Ga0164292, IMG submission 111486) | Eutrophic lake water microbial communities from Lake Mendota, Wisconsin, USA - GEODES117 metaG | ecosystem: Environmental > Aquatic > Freshwater > Lake | place: USA: Lake Mendota...
GACAATTCGCCGATGCCGTTATCGAACGTGCCCTGGCTGCGGCCAACACCGCGGAAGTTGAAGCGCAGCGTCGCAAAGCCGCGGCGCACGAAGCTTTGATAAAGCGCCAGCACGATTGGATGATTCATCGTGCCCTGCGCCGGGTGCGGCTGCAGCAGGATGGCGACCGGCGCACGCGGGCCGGCACCAGGCTGGTAACGGCCTTCGAGACGGCCTTCAGGGCCGGTAAGAATGACTTCGGGCATGCTGATCCCAATTCTGGTGCAAGGCGGCTGTTGCGCCCTATATGGCCTGCAGAGGCCCTGTTGCAATGAAAAGCCGAATCTATCTTGATCATGCCGCCACCACGCAGGTGAGCGATGCCGCGCGTACGGCGCTGGTAGAGGCGCTGGGCCTGACCGGGAATCCGTCGAGCGTGCACGGCGGCGGCCGTGCGGCCAATGCGTTGCTGGAAGGTGCGCGCGATACCGTGGCGCGCTTTGCCGGGGTGGCACCGGAGCATGTGGTGTTCACCAGCGGCGGCACCGAGGCGATTGCTTTGGCATCGAATGGCGCGCGGCTGGCGGGGCCGACACGCCCGCGCTTGCTGGTGGGCGCGACCGAGCACAGCGCGGTTCTGCAGGCGCGCGATGATGTGCTGCTTCTGCCGGTGGATTGCGACGGCAAGATCGACCTTGCCGCCTTGCGTGCAGCGCTGTCCGAAGGCACGGCGCTTGTGGCGGTGCAGGCGGCGAACAACGAGACGGGCGTGATCCAGTCGCTGGCCGAGGTGGCGGCGCTGGTGCGGGACGCGGACTGCCTGCTGCTGGTGGATGCGGTCCAAGCGGCGGGCAAGATGGCGCTGCCGGAAGCGGATTTTATCGCACTTTCGGCCCACAAACTGGGCGGGCCGCCGGGCGTCGGCGCGCTGATCGTGCGTGATCCCGAAAGCCTGATCGCCATCCAGCGCGGCGGCGGGCAGGAGCGTGGCCATCGCGGCGGCACACCCAATCTGCCCGGCATCGCCAGCTTTGCCGCCGCCGTGGCGCAAACGCACGAATGGAGCGCGGTTGCCACACGACGGATCGCGCTGGAAACACGGTTGAAAGCCGCAGGCGCGATCATCCATGGCGAAGCCGCGCCGCGCCTGCCCAACATCAGCAGCATCGGCCTGCCCGGCGTGGCCGCATCAACGCAGGTGATGATGCTCGATCTGGAAGGCTTCATGGTCTCGGCCGGCGCGGCCTGCTCGTCGGGCAAGGTCAAGGCCAGCCATGTGCTCGCCGCGATGGGGCTTGGGCCGGCGGCGGGCGAAGCCATTCGCGTCAGCCTGTCGCCGGCCACAACCGATGCCGAGATTGACGCATTCGCCGCCGCCTGGCTTGCCATGGCCGCACGGCTTGGCCGAAAGGGCGCGGCATGAGCATGCCGATCTACCTTGATTATGGGGCGACAACCCCGCTCGATCCGGCGGTGGCCGCCGTAATGGAACCGTGGGGGGTGGACGGCTTCGGCAACCCGCACAGCGCGCACATGTGGGGCTACAAGGCCAAGGCCGCGGTGGAACGGGCGCGCGAACAGGTCGCTGGCCTTATCAATGCGCCCGCCGAAGCCATCGCCTTCACCAGCGGCGCCACCGAAAGCAACAATTGGGCGCTGAAGGGCCTGCTCACCGCGCCGGGGCAGACACGGCGGCGGATCGTGACGCTGGCCACCGAGCATTCGTCCGTGCTGGAAACGGCACAGTATCTGGCCGGCATCGGGGCGCAGCTGACGATCGTGCCTGTGCGCGAACACGGCCTGGTTGATCTGGGCGACCTTGAGCGCGCGCTGGGCGAGGATGTGGCGCTGGTTTCGGTGATGGCGGTGAACAACGAGATCGGCGTGGTGCAGGATCTGGCCGGCATCGGCCGACGGGCCCACGCGGTTGGTGCGGTGTTCCATGTCGATGCAGCGCAGGGCTTCGGCAAGTTGCCACTGAATGTCGACGTCATGGGCATCGATCTGATGAGTGTCACCGCGCACAAGATCTACGGCCCCAAGGGTGTCGGCGCGCTTTATCGCCGGCCATTCACCGTCATCACGCCGCTGCTGCACGGCGGCGGGCAGGAAGATGGTCGTTCGGGCACATTGCCCACCGCGCTGATCGCCGGATTGGGCGAAGCGGCGCGCATCGCCGGTGAGCGGATGGCCGCCGATCTTGCACATGCCCTGCAGCTGCGCGAGCGCTTGCTGGCGGGCCTGAGCGTGCTGCATCGCATCAATGGCGACCTCAACAGCCGCTGGCCGGGCAATCTCAATCTGTCATTCCCGGGCGTGGTGATGCCGTTGATTCAGCAACTCCCCGGCCTGGCCATCAGTTCGGGTTCGGCCTGCGCTGCCGTCACCGGGCGGGCCAGCCATGTGCTCACCGCGCTGGGCCTGCCCGAACCCACCGCCAAGGCATCGCTGCGGCTGGGCTTTGGCCGTTTCACGACCGCCAAAAATATTGATACCGCAGCCACCCTGATAAATGCTGCAGTGCAGCGCCAGCTTGAAGAATTGGCCTGATCGCGCCACTATAAGCGCATGGCCCGCATCCGCTTCATCTCCGCCGATGGCTCACAGGAAGCCATCGCCGAAAGCAAACCCGGCGATCGCCTGCTTGATGTGGCGCAGGCGCATGGCATGCCGCTGGAAGGCACCTGCGAAGGCGCGATGGCCTGTTCCACCTGCCATGTCTATCTGGTCGGCGGCGATGTCGAAAAACTGCCGGCGCCCATCGAAGAAGAGGAAGACATGCTGGATTTCGCCGCTGGCGCCAACCGCCAGAGCCGGCTCGCCTGCCAGGTGAAATTGACGGCGGATATCCACAGTTTGGACGTACGGATGCCGCGCAGTGTGGTCGACAACAGCAGGTAAGGCTGGCAAAATTGCCCCGAAGAACAAGCTGGGGAGCTAATTGATGCCTGCCTTGCTTGTCGCGCTGCTGTTGCAGGCGGCAGATCCTGCCCCGCCTGTTGTTGCCCCGCCCGCCACCACCGATACCCCAGTCCCGGCCAGCGCTGACACCCCGGAGGAGATCGCCAAGGACAGCGCACGCGATCTGAAGGACAGCCGCTATTACAACAAGCCCGGCGCCACCCGCGCCGATTATGATAAGGATTGGCAGGAATGCCGCCTGATCGCCCGCGGCAGCCGCACGCCGGGCGGATCGCCGGTGGTGGTCTATAATCCGGCCATCATCTCGCCAGCCGCAGCCGCAGCCGGCGGCCTGTCGGGCGGGCTGATTGCCGGCGCCATTGCCGATGGCGAAACCCGCCGCGCCAACCGCCGTTCCTGCCTGATGTATCGCGGCTGGCGCGTGGTGGAAGTGACGGATGCGCAGGAAAAATTGTTCCTCACCATGCCCGATCCCGAACGGGAAGCCTGGTTCAACCGCATGCTGGGCAGCGACAATCCCGAAGGCAAATCGGTGATGCGCTGGAACAATGATTTCGCCGTGGCGCCTGCGCTGGCGGCCGCGCCGCCGCCCAAGCCCTGAACACGAGGCCCCGCCCAATGCGCCCTTCACCCTTCATCCTCGCCGCGCTTCTCGCCACACCGGCCGCCGCGCAATTGTCTGTCACCAAGCCGACGCCGCTGGAGTTACCGGTTACCATGGCGCCGCACCAGGGCGCGCTGCTGGTCGCCTTCCGCCGCCCCGATGGCTGGAGCGCGGGCAAATCCGGCACCATTGCCTTTGCCCGTTATGATCCAGCCCGGCACGACATGATCGCCCGGCCCAAGGATGCCAAGAAGAACGGCGACACCAACACCTACTGGATCCAGGCCAGTTCCAAGGATCGCAAGGCGGCGCTGGAATATCGCCTGATGCTGGTTTCGGCCGGCGATTACGTGCTCTATGGCGCCGCGCCTGGCCCCGGCGGCATGGTGATGAACAGTTTTTGCTACAGCAGCGTCACCTTGCGCGTAAATGCCGGCGAAGTCGTCTATTTCGGTGACGTCGACGTCACGCCCTATATCGCGGCCAAGCGCGCTGATGGCGGCCCCTTCTATTTCGGCATGCCGTGAAGCTGGCACCCGGATGAGGCGAAAGCCGCTCTGGCCAGCCAGCCGGCGCTGCAAGCGGCGTTCAAGCCGGGCGAACTGAAAGGCGGCGCCAGCTACAGTTGTTCTGGCCAGATGATGACGGCTTATGACTTGCCGGACCTACCGCGCCTGCCGCCGCTAACGCCTGAGGAGAAGGCGAAGATCGCCGCCGAAGCGCTGGTCGCGTCGCCGCGCCAGGCCGGGCCAAACACGGCGCAAACGCCGATTCTCGTTCCTGTACGCTGATGGGGTGGGAGCCGGGAACGACCCAGACCGGAATCGTTGCGGCTGCTTCCTTCCGGACCTGACCGGGTTGGCGAGCGGCCTGTCCGCCCGGCTCCCATGGCGCATATGGCGGCTGTGACGCCGAAGTGCAAGCCCAGCTTCAAAGCCTGCGTGACGCGCCAGCCCGGCCCGGCTAGAACAGGATAACATGTCAGACGAATCCGATATCGCCTTTCCGGGCCTTGACCTACCGGCCGCAGTGCCCGCACCCGCTTACCGTGTGCTGGCACGCAAATATCGCCCGGCGACTTTTGATTCGCTGCTCGGGCAAGCGGCGATGGTGCAGACGCTGGGCAACGCCATTGCGCGTGGCAGACTGGCGCAGGCCTGGCTGCTGACCGGCGTGCGCGGGGTGGGCAAGACCTCCACTGCGCGCATCATTGCGAAAGCACTGAACTGCATCGGGCCTGATGGCAACGGCGGCCCGACGATCAACCCGTGCGGGGTGTGCGAGCCCTGCGTTGCCATCGCGGCCGGCCGCCATATGGACGTTGTGGAAATGGACGCCGCGTCCAACACCGGTGTCGATGATGTGCGCGAGATCATCGAGGGTGTTCGCTATGCCGCCGTATCGGCCCGTTACAAGATCCACATCATCGACGAAGTCCACATGCTGTCGAAGGCGGCGTTCAACGCCCTGCTGAAAACGCTGGAAGAACCGCCGCCGGGCGTGAAGTTCATCATGGCCACCACCGAGGTGAACAAGGTGCCGCCCACGATCCTGTCGCGTTGCCAGCGGTTCGATCTGAAGCGCGTACCGGCCGAGATGTTGGCCGACCATTTCGCCCGCATCCTGGAACAGGAGCAGGTGCAGTTTGAAACCGACGCGCTGGCGCTGGTGGCCCGCGCCGCCGAGGGCAGCGTGCGCGACGGGCTGTCGATCCTTGATCAGGCCATCGCCCACAGCGGCGAGACGATCACGGCAGATGCCGTTCGCGACATGCTGGGCCTGGCCGATCGCGGCGCCGTGCGCGCCCTGTTCGGCCATGTGCTGGAAGGTCGGGTGGGCGAGGTGATGGCCGCCGTCGCCCGCCAATATGATCTTGGGCAAGACCCGGCGCAGCTGATGCGCGAGCTGCTGGGCCTGGTCCACGGCATCACCCGCCAGCGCCTCGCCCCGCGCCGGGATCCGCTGCTCTCGGCGGAAGAGCTGGCGGCGCTGGATGGCTGGGCGCAGGCGCTCACCTTCCCGCGATTGTCGATGCTGTGGCAGATGCTGCTCAAGGGCCTGGAGGAAGTGCAGGCGGCGCCAGTGCCGCTGCAGGCCGCCGAAATGGCGCTGCTGCGACTGTGCCATGCCGCCGATCTGCCCGATCCCGGCGCGCTGGTGAAACAGTTGCAACAGCAGGGCGCGACGATCACGGCCCCGTCTGCTCCAGCCCCTGCCCCATCGGGTGCACCCGCCGCTGCACTGCCCGCCGCACCGCCCGTCAGCGCGCCGCCGGCTGGCGAAATGCCGGACAGTTTCGAAGCGATGGTGGCGCTGTTCCGCCGCCAGAGCGAGGCGCGGCTGGCGCATTACCTGACCGACGATGTGCGGCTGCTGAGCTGGGCCCCACCCCGGCTGGCGCTGGCCGCTGCCGGCCTGCCCAAGGACGTGCCGCTGGCGATCGCGCGCAGCCTGGAGGAATGGACCGGGCAGAAATGGCAGATTGAATGGCAGACAGAAGGCGGCCAACCCACATTGCGCGAAACCGAGCTTGCCCGCCTGGCCGCGCTGGAAACCCAGATGCGCGCTGATCCCACCGTGGCCGCGTTGATGGCGGCCTTTCCCGACGCCGAACTTTCCCCCCTCAAACAAACGGCCTGAGAAGAACCATGCCCAGCCTTGAAGAACTGATGAACGCCGCCCGCAACGTGCAGGAGCAGATGGCCCGTGCCCAGGCCGAGCTCGACAATATCGAGGTTGAAGGCGCATCTGGTGGGGGCCTGGTGACCGTGCGCGCCACCGCCCGTGGCGCCGTGCGCGGCCTGACCATCGACCCGTCGCTGTTGACTGCTGACAGCAAGGAAATGTTGGAAGACCTGATCGTCGCGGCCTTCAACGACGCCAAGACCAAGGCCGATCAGGCCGGCAGCGCCGAGATGGGCAAGCTGACCGCCGGCATGCAGCTGCCACCGGGCTTCAAGTTGCCGGATTTCTGATTTCAACCGAAGGACCAAAGTCCCATGCGCCAGATCCAATCGACCATCACCTCCGCCGGTGAACTCATCCTCGCGCTGGCCGACGTGCCGGAGCCGGAGGCCGGGGCCGGCGAGATCAAGATCCGCATCGAAGCCGCGCCGATCAATCCGTCGGACATCGGCCTGCTTACCGGCGCGGCCGACATGTCGACGGCGCGCGGCGAACCGGGGGCCATTCGCGCCGCCGTGCCGCCAGCGCTGATGCGGGCAATGGCGGCGCGCGCTGACCAGGCGATGCCGTGCGGCAATGAAGGCGCCGGCACCGTGGTCGCGGCCGGCGCAGGGGCGGAGCATCTGGTGGGCCGCAAGGTCGCCATCATCGGCGGCGCAACATACGCGGATTACCGCGTGGTGAAGGCCGAGGAAGCATTGCTGCTGCCGGAGGGCGCGACGGCTGAACAGGGCGCCTCCTGCTTCGTCAACCCGCTCACCGCGCTGGGTTTTGTCGAGACGATGCGCGCCGAAGGCCACAGCGCCATCATCCACACCGCCGCTGCGTCCAACCTCGGCCAGATGCTGGTGAAGATCTGCAAGGCCGATGGCGTGCCGCTGGTCAACATCGTGCGCTCGGCGGAACAGGTGGCGATATTGCAGGGCATCGGTGCCACCCACGTGATCGACTCCACGTCGCCGGACTTCATGGCGCAACTGGTGGCAGCCTGCACCGAAACCGGCGCGACCCTGGCCTTTGATGCGATCGGCGGCGGGCAACTGGCCGGGCAGATCCTCACCGCGATGGAAGCCGCGATCAACGCGCGCGCCGGTGGCTACAGCCGCTATGGCTCGGAAGTGCTGAAGCAGGTCTATATCTATGGCGGGCTCGACATGTCGCCGACGACGTTCGGGCGTGGTTTCGGCATGGCCTGGGCGGTGGGCGGCTGGCTGCTGTTCCCGCGCATGCGCACGTTCGGCCCCGGCACCTATACCCGCCTGAAGCAACGCGTTGCCGATGAACTGACCACCACCTTTGCCAGCCATTACAGCCACAAGGTCAGTCTGGCCGGGATGCTGGAACCCGCAGCCGTGGCCGGCTGGTATCGCCGCGCAACGGGACAGAAATATCTGGTGGTGCCGGACTAACGCCGCCCGTCACTGCCACAGGCAGGTATCAATCCCCTCGTCGCGCACCACCTTCACCCGCCGTTCGATACGGCGGGCGTAGCGGCGCACGGACTTCGATGGCTTGGCCACGCTGCGCTTGATCGGCTGCGGCAGGATAGCGGTCAGCCGAGCCGCCTGCTTGGGGCTCAGGCGATCGACGGTGGTGCCGAAATAATGTTTCGAGGCCGCCGGCATCCCGTAGATGCCCGGGCCCATCTCGACGATGTTGAGATAGACTTCCATGATGCGCGGCTTGCCCCAGAAAATCTCGATGAGGCCGGCGAAATAGGCTTCTAGGCCCTTCCGCACATAGGATCGGCCCGGCCACAGAAAGGCGTTCTTGGCGGTCTGCTGGCTGATGGTGGAACCGCCCCGCAGCTTGCGGCCCTGGTAATTGGCCTGCGCCGCCGCCTTCACGGCTTCGAAATCAATGCCGTGGTGATAGCAGAAATTGGCATCTTCCGCTCCGATCACGGCGCGCGGCAGGCTGCGTGACATCGCGGTGAGGGGCACCCACGTATATTGCACCTTGCGGCCATCCACGGAATCGCGCGCCATCAGCCAGGTCATTGGCGGCGGCAGGAAGCGATAAGCGATCACCCAGATCAGGCTGAGCACGAAAACAGCCCCGAGCACCCGGAAGAACCAGCTGACAAGAAATCCGATGGCGCGCCCGATCATGGCTGCATCTGCCGCCAGTCGGGCGCGGTCGTCAATGTGTTAGCGCTTGTTTGGGCGTGCGAAGGGTTGGGATAGCGAGCGATTTTTCGTCACCACAAGGAGCAGCTGCAGCCGCGATGTCTTGCGCATCGAGGCAAGGATGCGACGCCGGGGTGGCGGAAAATCGCCGCTAGGCCGGCCCGCCGCACGGCCAAACAGGCGCTCAGACTTGTTCCGGCAGCAAGCGCTGTTCGGCCGCGGCTTCCTGCATCGCCTTGGCGAGCTTTTCAAAGGCGCGCACCTCGATCTGGCGCACGCGCTCGCGGCTGATGCTGTACCGCTGGCTCAACTCCTCCAGCGTTTCCGGCTCGTCGATCAGGCGGCGCTGGGTGAGAATGTCGCGCTCGCGTTCGTTCAGGCTCGCCATCGCGGTCACCAGCAACGTGTGGCGCTGGTCACGCTCTTCACTGTCGGCCAGCAATTCGTCAGCCAGCGGGCCATCATCGGCCAGCCAATCCTGCCACTGGCCTTCGCCTTCCTCGCGCAGCGGCGTGTTGAGGCTGGCGTCACCGCCATGGCCCATGCGCCGGTTCATCGAGACAACTTCGTCTTCATTCACGCCCAGCGTGGTGGCGATATGTTCGACCTGTTCGGGGCGCAGGTCGCCATCCTCCACCGCGCCGATCTTGCCCTTCAGGCGGCGCAGGTTGAAGAACAGCTTCTTCTGGGCCGCCGTCGTGCCGATCTTTACCAGGCTCCAGCTGCGCAGGATATATTCCTGGATCGCCGCCTTGATCCACCACATGGCATAGGTGGCGAGGCGGAAGCCTTTTTCGGCATCGAATTTGCGCACGCCCTGCATCAGGCCGATATTGCCTTCGGCAATTAGCTCGTTCACCGGCAGGCCATAGCCGCGATAGCCCATGGCGATGCGCGCCACGAGCCGCAGGTGGCTGGTCACCAGCTTGGTGGCGGCCGCCGGGTCCTGATGCTCGGCCCAGCGCTTGGCCAGCATATATTCCTGTTCTGGCGCCAGCAGCGGGAACTTGCGGATTTCGGCCAGATAGCGGTTCAGCCCGGCTTCCGAGCCCAGGGCAGGAATGCTGGTCTGCTTCACGGCGGGAAGATTTGAACTCATCGTGTCACTCCAGTCCGGTCCCATCAAGGCGACCGATCAACGCCACCATATCGGCTGGCAGGGGGCTTTCGAAACAAAGCTTTTCTTGGGTCACGGGATGCACAAACCCCAGTGTCGCGGCGTGCAGGGCTTGCCGCTCAAAGGCCAGATCCTTCAGCAGAGGAACCAGCTTGCCAGGGGTGCGTCCGTACACGGCATCACCCAATAGGGCATGGCCGATGGACGCCATGTGAACGCGGATCTGGTGGGTGCGGCCCGTTTCCAGCCGGCATTCCACTTGCGCTGCGCCGTCAAAGGTCGCCACGGTGCGGAAATGGGTGATGGCATGCTTGCCGCGGCCATCCTTCACGATCGCCATCTTTTGGCGGTTGGCCGTGCTGCGGGCCAGCGCGCCTTCGATGCGGCCGGCGGGCGGCACCGGCACGCCACCAACGACGGCGGTGTATCGACGATCGACATCGTGGCGGGCGAATTGCGCGGCGAGGCCTTCGTGGGCCTTGTCCGTCTTGGCGACGACCAGCAGCCCCGATGTATCCTTGTCGATACGGTGGACGATGCCCGGCCGCGCCACCCCGCCGATGCCCGAAAGCCGCCCGGCGCAATGGTGCAGCAGCGCGTTGACCATGGTGCCATCATAATTGCCGGCGGCGGGATGCACGACCAGCCCGGCCGGCTTGTCGACCACCAGCAGATGATCGTCTTCATGAACGATGGTGAGCGGGATATCCTGGGCGACCGTATCCGATGGGCGGGCTTCGGGCACGTCCAGTGTGAGCGCCTCGCCGCCCTTCATCTTGGTGGCCGGATCCCAGATCACTCCAGCCGGGCCGGACAGGCGCCCGCCCTGCACCAAGTTCTTCAGGCGCTCACGGCTGTACAGCGGCACGGCTTCGGCCAGCGCCTTGTCCAGGCGCTGGCCGGCCGCCGTGGCCGGCAAGGTGATCAATATCGACTTTTCAGCCCCCATAGCCTAGCGATGTTGGCATGAAGTTGCAGATATCAAGCGGGGATCGGCAGATTTTGCTGGAAGCAGCAGCCGCCTCCCCGCAAGCGGAAGTGTGCGGGCTGCTGCTCGGGCAGAACAGGGATGGGGCTGGCCGGGTGGAAAGCCTTGTGCCCGCCCGCAATGTTGCAGCCGATCCGGCGCGCAGTTTCGAGATTGATCCGGCCACGCTGCTGGCCACGCACCGCGCGGCGCGGGGCCAGGGCCGCCAGGTGATCGGCCATTGGCACAGCCACCCCAACGGCCGCACCGCGCCGTCGACCCGCGATGCCGCCCGCGCGACGGAGAATGGCCAGATCTGGCTGATCATCGCTGGCGGCGAGGTCACCGCGTGGGTGCCGCATGCCACTGGTCCCGGTCCGGCCACATTCCAGCCCATCGCCATCGAGGTGGCGTGATGGCCAGTGGCGAAGTGAAGTGGTTTGATGGCAAGAAGGGATATGGCTTCATCACACCTGATCTGGGGCCGCGTGATGTGTTCGTGCATGTGTCCGCGGTGAATGCTGCAGGGCTGGTGCAATTGCAGCCGGGGCAGCGGCTGGACTTCGAGCTGGCGCAGGATGGCGATGGCCGCCTGATCGCGCTGGGCCTGATGATGCGAGACGATGGCGGGGTCCAGGATCCTTCCGCCGAACCGGGGGTGGTGCGATGAGCGACTTGAGCCATTGGGTGGTGCGCTGGCTGTGCCATGATCTGGCAACGCCGATCGCCAGCGTGATGACAGCGAGTGAGTTGCTGGACGATGAGACGCCCGATGCCGAGATCAACGAGTTGATCATGTCGGGCGCGCAGCGGTTGACCGGGCGGCTCCGGCTGGTGCGCCTCGCGCTGGGTGCCGGCGAAAACGCCATGGCGGGCGCTCCTCTGGGCAAGCTGGTGACGGCCGGGCTGCATGGCACCAGCGTTGATTGGCAATTTTCCAGCGATGCCATCGATGGCATGGCCCCGCTGGTGGCCGGCTGTGCCATGCTGGTGGCGGATCTGAACCGGATGCGGGCGCTGGTGGTCACACATGATGGAGTGGAGGTGCCGCAGGGCTGCGCCTGGCCTGATTCGGTGGCCGCCGTGTTTGCCGGCGCCCCGGCCAGCGATAACCGCAGCGCCGTGGCGGCGATGCTGGTGGCCACGGCCGCGCGGGGCGGCAAGACTCTTTCCATTGATAACAGGGGTTTGCGCTGGAGCTGATCATCACCGGCGGAAATTTGCTGCACTGCAACATACGGCCTCTTGAATCCGGGGCGGCATCTGCATATGTTGCATTGCAGCAAGCCGGAGACACAGATGACCGCCAAGACCTCAGCGCCCAAGTCCAAACCTGCCGCCAAGCGTGCGCCGGTGAAGGCAAACGCGCCGGCTGCGGCGGCGCCTGCACCAAAGGCTGTAGCCCTGACCATCGACTCTGCGCCGGAACCTGCCGTGGCTGAAGTGGTGGTTGAAACTGCCGCAACACCGGAACCCGTGGTGGCCCCTGCCACCGCCAGGGTGCCATTCACGCCGGAACCTGCCGATGTGGCGCCCGTCGTGGCTGTCCCTCCGATTACCTCCACTTCCCTCTCTTCTGATTCCGCACGAAAGGAACCGATCATGGCCACTGCCTTTGAATCCACCCAAGACACTGTTCGCTCTGCCGTCACCCAGCTCAGCACCAAGGCCGAAGCTGCACTCAGCAACGGCAAGGCTGCCATGGAGCAGGTGACCGCCAAGTCGAAGGAAGCCGTCGAAGCCAGCATGAAGAGCATGGACGAGATGGGCGAAATGACCCGCGCCAACGTCGATGCGCTGATGGTTTCGGCCAAGGCCGCCACGACCGGCGTCGAGCAGCTGATGACGCACCTGACCGAAGCGTCGAAGAAGTCGTTCGAAGATACCTCGGCCATGGTGAAGACCCTGGCTTCGGCCAAGACCCCGAACGATCTGATGCAGCTGCAGAGCGAATTCGCCAAGACCCAGTTCGACGAAGCCGTTGCCCAGTACAGCAAGATGACCGAAATGATGGTCAAGCTGGCCGGCGAAGTGATGGAGCCGATGCAGAACCAGATGGCAGTCGCCACCGACAAGCTGAAGTCGGCCTGGACTGCCAAGTAAGTTCTGGCACGCAAGCACGCCGCCTGTCTGACGGGCGGCCTGCAACAGCAAGGGGCGAGCGGCCGGCATGGTTGCTCGCCCCTTTCGCTTGGGCCGGCTGTGACGGCAGCGCCCCTTTTTTCGCGAATATTTTTTGCTATATAGGGGTGGATTGCTCCCCTTTACCCTCCGGAATTTCCTTGATGCTGGCAGGCCTTGATCCGCGCATGACCGATGAAGAGCGCGACGCTGGCAGTGGCGGCGGCGGCCGCACCGGCGTGGGCCTGGCCACCAAGCCGCTCGCCAAAACGGCCAAGCCAGCACTGTACAAGGTGCTGATGCTGAACGACGATTACACCCCGATGGAATTCGTCGTCCTCACCCTGCAGCGCTTCTTCAAGATGAGCATCGAGGATGCGACGCGGGTGATGCTGCACGTGCACCAGCGCGGCGTGGGCGTGTGCGGCATCTTCACCTATGAAGTGGCCGAGACCAAGGTGAACCAGGTCATCGATTTCGCCCGTCAGCACCAGCACCCGCTGCAGTGCACGATGGAAAAGGACTGATCGGCCCGCAGCAATCGCGCCTGCGACCACGCGACCTCTGACCCCGCACTGCTGCCGCGCTAAGCGGTTGGCATGACCCTTCTCCCCAGTTTCCAACCAGGCCTCACTGCGCTGATCGTCGGCGCGACCGGTGGCATCGGTGGCGCCTTTGCGGCCTTGCTTGATGCCGATCCAGCCGTGGCCAGCGTCACGCGCTGGAGCCGCAGCGGCGGCGTTGACCTCACCGATCCCGCCAGCATCGAGCGCGCCGCCGCTGCCCTCACCGTCGCGCCCGATCTGGTGTTCATCGCCACCGGCGTCCTGCACGGGGCGGGACTTGCGCCCGAAAAGGCCAACAACCAGCTTTCTGCCGAGGCGCTCTCCACCGCCTTTGCCATCAATACCATCGGCCCGGCGCTGATCGCCCGCGCCGTGCTGCCGCTGATGCCCAAAGGCCGCAAGACGGTGCTGGCGGCGCTTTCGGCCCGCGTCGGTTCGATCAGCGACAACCGGCTCGGCGGCTGGCACAGCTATCGTGCTTCCAAGGCAGCGCTCAACCAGTTGATCCACACCATGGCCATAGAACAGACGCGGCGCAGCCCGGAGCAGATCCTGCTCGCCCTGCACCCCGGCACGGTCGATTCCGGCCTGTCCAAACCGTTCCAGAAGGGCGTGAGGACGCTCTTCACGCCCGAGGAATCAGCCCGCCATCTGCTGCGTGTGATCGATCACGCCACGCCGGCGCACTCCGGCCTGCTGCTCGACTGGCAGGGCGAAGTCATTCCCTTTTGATATGGCTGCTGCAACAGCGCCGCATCTGGCAGGCCTTGCGCCCGCCCCCATATCGGCTGCATCCACTCCAACCGGAGACAATGACATGCCCACCTATCTGCACCGCAAATCCGAAGACCGTGGCCGCGCCGATCATGGCTGGCTGAAGGCGACGCACAGTTTCTCGTTCGGCAACTATTATGATCCCAAGATCATGGGTTTCCGGGCGCTGCGCGTGATCAACGAGGATCGCATTGCCGGCGGTGGCGGGTTCCCGACGCACCCGCACGACAATATGGAGATCGTGACCTACATCCTGGATGGCGCACTGGAACACCGCGACAGCATCGGCAGCGGCGCCGTGATCCGCCCCGGCGAAGCCCAGCGCATGAGCGCCGGCACCGGCATCCGCCACAGCGAGTTCAATGCCAGCCAAACCGATCCGGTGCATTTGCTGCAGATCTGGCTGCTGCCCAACAGCCAAGGCATTGCGCCTGGCTATGAGCAGAAGACGTTGCCGCAGGTGGCGAACGGCGTATCGCGGCTGGACGTGATCGCCGCTCCGCAAGCGCCGGAAAGCGCCGTCACCATCCACAGCGACGCCAGCATCACCCGCGCCGTGCTGGCGCCTGGCGGCACGCTGAGCGCGCCCGTGTCGCGCGGCCATGCCTGGGTGCAGGTGGCGCGCGGCAGCCTGGTGGTGGACGGCCATGCGCTGAACCAGGGCGATGGCCTCGCGGTGAAAGATGCCGCCGCACTGGCGCTGTCGTCGGCCGAAGGTGCGGAAGCGCTGGTGTTCGATCTGGCTTAACCTGCTTTCACGGCCGCCCCCTCGCAACCGCAAATGCCTGCAACGCCCGGGCGCGGGCGGCTTCGTGATTGACGATTGGCGCCGGATAATCCCGGCCCAATTTCACGCCGGCGCGGATCAGCGCAACCCCGGCCTCCCATGGTGCGTGGATCAGATCGTCGGGCAGTTTGGCCAGTTCCGGCACCCAGCGGCGGATATAATCGGCAGCGTCGAACTTGGCGCTTTGGCCGATGGGGGCAAAAATGCGGTTGAAGGGCGATGAATCGACGCCCGATCCCATCACCCACTGCCAGCCCTGCGCGTTGCTGCCGTAATCAGCATCGACCAGGCAATCCCAGAACCAGCGTTCGCCGTGGCGCCAGTCGATAAGCTGGTGCTTCACCAGGAAACTGGCCGTGATCATGCGCACGCGGTTGTGCATCCAGCCCGTGGCCCACAATTGCCGCATGCCGGCATCGACAATGGGATAGCCAGTCTGGCCGTGGCACCAGGCATGAAGGCCCGCCGGGTCATCGATGAAGGGAAAATGATTGAAGGTGTCGCGGTTGGGCGCGTCGCCGTGATCGGGGAATTGCTCGATGATGTTGGCGGCAAAATCGCGCCAGCCCAATTCGCGCAAATAAGGCTCGGCAACGCCCTCGCCCACCGCATCGGCAATCACGTGCCAAGCGGTGTTTGGGGAGACTTCGCCCAGCGCCAGATGCGGGGACAGGCGCGAGGTGCCTTCCACGGAGGGCAGATTGCGCGCGGCGTCATAACGGGCGGCACGCCGGGCAAAGTCGGCCAGCCGTGCCGCCGCGCCGACTTCACCTGGCTGCCAGTCGCTGAACCCGCCCGACCAATCCGGCGTCGTCGGCAGCAGGCCCCATTGGCTGAGATCATCGCTGGCGATGGCGCTCGCATCGGCCCAGCGCAGATCGGGCACCGGGCGTGGACGCGGCGGCGGCATCTGTTCGAGCAGCTTTTTCCACCACGGCGTGAAGATGCGATAACGCCCACCGGTGCCGCTCAAGACGCTCTCCGGCGGCGCCAGCGTGACGCCGAGATGCTCGGTTACCGCGCCCGCTTCTGCCACTTGTACCGCAGCCCACGGCTCATGATGGATCAGCGTGTGCACCTCGGCATCCAGCTCTGCGGCCAGCGTCTGCACGATTGGCCCGGCGCGGCCGCGGCGCAGGATCAAGCGGCCGCCACGTTCGGTGATGTTCCGCGACAGGCTGACCAGGCTGTGATGCAGCCACCAGCGCTGCGCCGCGCCCATGCGCCACCCGCGCCCGGAGTCATTGGGCGTCTCATCATCCAGCACATACACTGCCGCCACCGGGCCACGTGCGGCAGCGGCGATCAGGGCGGCGTGATCAGCGAGGCGCAGATCGTTGCGGAACCAGACGAGCTGGATGGTCATCGTGTCTCTCTCGACAATCAGGAGCGTCAGCCGCTAGACGCTTCCCATCATCGAGTCACCGGGGTCGCAACACCATGCCGCAACTGGCCTATGTCAACGGGCGCATCGGGCCGCTGGCCGACGCCAGCCTGCACATCGAGGATCGCGGCACGCAATTTGGCGATGCCGTGTATGAAGTGTGCGCGGTGATGAACGGGCGTATCCTTGATTGGCAGCCGCACCTTGTCCGCCTGCGCCGCAATCTGGCGGAACTGGGCATCGTGCTGGACATCGCCGATGGCCCGCTCACGCTCCAGGCGCGGCGGCTGATTGCGGCCAATGGTTATGCTGAGTGCATCATCTACATGCAGGTGAGCCGCGGCACGGCGAAGCGCGATCATGCCTTTCCGGGAACAGCGCCAGCCAATCTCGTCATGACCGTGCGGCGCTTCGATTTCGCCCAGCGTCTGCGCCAACTCGAAACGGGCATCAGCGTGATCACGCAGGCCGATAATCGCTGGGGCCGCGTTGACATCAAGACCACTGGCCTGCTGCCCAACGTGCTGGCCAAGCAGGCCGCCAAACAGGCCGGCGCGTTCGAAGCGTGGCTGGTGAGCGATGAGACGGTGCGCGAAGGCAGCAGCACCAACGCCTGGATGGTGAAGGACGGCCGCATCATCACCCACCCTACCGGCACGGCGATCCTGCCCGGCATCGCGCGGGACAGCCTGATCCGGCTGGCGCATGCGGCGCAACTGGTGGTGGAAGAACGGCCGTTCACGCTGGCTGAAGCCCTGGCGGCCGATGAAGCTTTCCTCACCTCCACCACTGCGCCGATCCTCCCGGTGGTGCGCATCGACGGCAATGCGGTGGGCAGTGGCAGCACTGGCCCGGTGGTGCGGCGGCTGGCAGAACTCGTCTGGAACGAAGTGGCCCGCCAGACGGGCTGGCGGGCCTGAGTTTCGCAGGGCTAGCGCCCTGTTCAGGGAAAGCGGATCAGCCTTCCATCGACTGCGCGGTCGGCGCCGGCAGCGGGCGTGCTTCACCGTCACTACGCAGACGGCGAACGCGGTCGCGCCAGCCATCCATGCGGCCCTGCATGCGGGCCTTCATGGCACGACTGTCAGTCACGAAGGCCTTGCGGTCTTCGGCGCTGAGCTTCTGGAAGGCGGCGAGCATTGCCACCTGGCGCTGCTGACGGCTGGCGTCGGAAAGCGCGCGTTCCTCGTCCATGGCCCGCTTCACGGCGCCGGCATCGAACCGTTCGGCCTCCAGCGCCGCCAGCATCTTGTCGCGCGCGGCTTCCACCTTCTTCCGGTCGTCACGGCGATTGCCGCCGGCCATCATGGCTTCGTGCATGGTCTTGCGACCGGCCTCGCTCATCGAAGGGAACATGCGGGCGCCCATTTGGCCCATCTTGGGGCCAGCGCCATGGTGAGGGCCAGCGTGGTTCGCAGCCGGCGGCGCGGGGGGCGCCGGTTGGGCAAAAGCGGGGGCGGTAAACAACGGGCCGGCAATCAGCGCCGTCAGCAGCAGCGTCTTGGGGGTCATATCAGGTCTTCCTCGGCAGCCGTCGGCGTGAATACCAGGGCAAAGGCATCTGCCTCGCCCGCTCCTGCCTCGGCCGACGGCGAGACAACAGCAATCTGCGTTGGGGGGGACGCAAAACGATCAGACAGGCCGATCCAGCCGCCAACGGCGACCACCAGCGCCAGGCTGGCAGCCATCAAGGCCGGACGCCACATTGCGCCCGCGCGGCGCGGTGCTTCGCGGTGCTGCGGCAGCGCCAGGATGGCGGCCACATCAACGGACGCGCCCTCGATCGGGGCTGCGGCCCACTGTGCAAGCAGCGCATCCAGATCGGTTTCGGGGGTTGGGACGGCGGTCACGTGCGTGGGCTTTCGTTCATCAGGGTTCGCAATTCATTACGGGCGCGGCCGAGCAATCCCTCGACGGCCTTGGCGGTGGTGTCCATGTGATCGGCGATTTCGGCCATGCTGAGTCCGTCGCCATGAAACAGGCTGAGCGCCAGGCGCTGGCGCGGATTGAGGCGGGCCATGGCCAGTTCCAGCCTTGCATGGCCATCGGCACGGATGGCTGCAGCTTCGGGATCAGGGCGGTGATCGGCCAGTTCGGCGGCGGCATCGAGCGGCTGCACCGGGCGAATGGCGCGGCGGCGATCGAGGCAGAGATTGACGAGGATGCGGCGGAACCAGGCCTCGGCAGAGCCGCGCGCCGGATCGAAGCGGGGCCCGTGGGTCCACAACCGGGTGAAGGCCTGCTGGCAGACATCCTCGGCTCCGGCGCGGTCATTCAGCGTTCGAAGCGCCAGCGCCAGTGCCGGGCGTTCGAGCAGGCGCACCAACTGGTTGAAGGCGGCGCTGTCGCCTTGCGCCACGCGCAGCATCAGCACCGTCGCCAAGGTGGCGGCGGGAGGGGCTGATCCGGGCGCGGGTGCTTCCATCTTCACATTGGCCTTACGCGATCAGGCGGCGGCATCCCTCGCGCGGGCGCTCCATGCCTGCCAACTCGCCGTCAGCGCCAGCGCATGGCGGCGGGCAACATCGGCCGGATCAGTGGCATAGCCGCCGCCCAGCGTGACGGCCAGCGCTGCCCCGGCCCGCCCCGCAAGCCGCGCCACCAGCGCCTCGCGGGCGGCCAGGCCATCATCCGTGAGTGCCAGCCGGCCAAGCCGGTCGTCGCGGTGCGGGTCCACGCCGGCCTGATGCAACACCAGCTGCGGCCGGTGACGGGCGAGCAGTGCGCTGAGCGCCGGCTCAAGCGCGGCGAGATAATCGGCATCGCCGGTGCCATCGGGCAGTCCGATATCGTGAGTGGAGCGGGCCTTGCGCACCGGGAAATTCTTTTCGGCATGGATGGAAAGCGTGATGATGTCACAGCGCCCGGCCATGATACGAGCCGTGCCATCGCCCTGGTGCACGTCGCAATCGACAATCAGGATGCTGCGCGCGGCGCCTTCGGCCACCAGCCGGTTGGCGGCGATGGCGAGATCATTGGTGACGCAATAGCCGGCGCCGCCGTCGGGACCGGCATGATGGCTGCCACCGGCGCCGTTTGCAGCCCAGCCGTGAGTGAGGGCGTGGAGCGCTGCAGCGTAGGTGCCGCCGGCCACCAGCCGCGTGCGGCGGGCTACGGCGGGGGTAACGGGCAGGCCGATGCGGCGTTCGACTTCGGGCGGCACGCTGGCTGAGAGCACGGCATCGACATAGGCCGGATCGTGGACGGCGTGCAGCCATTCCACCGGCATCAGTTCAGGATCGAGCGTTGCCACCCTTTGCTCGCGCGCCGCGAGCGCCGGCAGCAGGAGCGCATATTTCGACATCGGAAAGCGGTGCCCCGACGGCAGCGGCGGGGCGTAATCGGGGTGGTAGAACAGCGGGAGCGGCAGCGCTCCGTATGTCATGCCAGCGCCCGTGACGCCATTTCCAGCACGTCCTTCGACATGCCGGCAGTGCCAGCGATGCGTTCGAGTTCGCCGCGCATCAGGGCGCTGCGGGCCGCATCGAACCGGCGCCAGCGGCCCAGCGGCACGGCCAGCCGGGCGGCGCTTTGCGGGTTGACCCGATCGACCGCAATCAACTGATCGGCGAGCAGGCGATAGCCGGCGCCATCGGCGTTGTGGAACCAGCGTTGATTGGCCGCAAAGGCCCCGATCAGGCTGCGCAGCCGGTTGGGATTGACGATGGTGAAATCGCGGTGGCCGATCAATGCTTTCACATTGTCCAGCACGTCCGGCCGGTTGGCCAGCGCCTGCACGCTGAACCATTTGTCGATCACATCGGGATTGCTGGCAAAACGCTGGTGGAAATCGGCCAGAACGGCTTCGCGCTCAACCGAGGAGCTGTTCACCAGCGCCGTCATCGCGCCCATGCGATCGGTCATGGTGGCGGCCGTGTCATACTGGCGGCGGGCGGCGGCAAAGGCTTGTTCCGAACCGGCGGTGACCAGATAGCCTAGAGCGACATTGGCCAGCCGGCGGGCGCCCTTGGCTTCGGGGGTGAGCGCCGCCGTGGCCTGCGCGTAGGTTTGCCACCACTGCTCCTCAAGGCCCTGGGCGATGGCCATGCGCGCGGCATCACGGCGGCGGTGGATGGCCTCTACCTCCACAGTTTCCGCAGCATCGCCGATGAAGGCTTCCGTTGGCAGCAGCACCGCCTCACCCTTGAAGGCGGCATCAAGGCCGGGATCCAGCAAGGTGCCACGCACCGCCGTCACCAGTTCGGCCGGATCATCATCGGTGGAGAGCACCGAAAGGGCCAGGCGCTGGAACGCCTCCCAGCGCGCAAACGGATCATCATCATGGGCGGCCAGGAAGGCGAGATCGGTGCGGGCCGTTTGCGCTTCCACCACCACCGGCGCCGAAAAGCCGCGATTGAGGCTGGGCAGCACCGGTTCGGCCACCGCGTCGAAGGTGATGTGGGTGACAGCCTCTTTCAGCTGCACCACCAGTTCCTCGCCGATGCGCTTGCCGCTGCTGCGACCGATCAGCGCCAGGCGGAACGGCATGTGCATGGTCATCTTGTGTGGCTGGCCCGGCGTGGCGGCCAGCGACTGGCGCAGGGTCACCTCCACACGGCCACCCGCCTGGCGCAGATCGACAGTAACGCGCGGCGTGCCGGCTTGTTCATACCAGCGCCGGAACTGGCCCAGATCGACGCCACCCGCATCTTCCATCGCCTTCACCCAATCCTCGCAGGTGACGGCCTGGCCATCGTGACGCTCGAAATACAGGTCCGCGCCGCGCCGGAAGCCTTCGGGGCCCAGCAGCGTGTGCAGCATACGGATCACCTCGGCGCCCTTGTTGTAGATGGTGGCGGTGTAGAAATTGGCGATCTCGACATAATGATCGGGCCGGATCGGGTGCGCCAAGGGCCCGGCATCTTCGGGGAACTGCACGGCGCGCAGCGCCCGCACATCATCGATGCGGCGCACGGCAGCGCTGCCCTGATCGGCGCTGAACTGCTGGTCACGGAAAACCGTAAGCCCTTCTTTCAGGCTGAGCTGGAACCAGTCGCGGCAGGTGACGCGATTGCCGGTCCAATTGTGGAAATATTCATGCGCCACCACCCCGGCCACCGCATCGAAATCCTGATCGGTGGCGGTTTCGGTATCAGCCAGAATATATTTGGAATTGAAGATGTTGAGGCCCTTATTCTCCATCGCGCCGGCATTGAAATCAGCCACCGCCACGATGTTGAATTCATCCAGATCATATTCGCGGCCATAGACACGCTCATCCCAGTCCATGCTGGCCTTCAGCGCCGCCATGGCATGGGCGCAGCGCGATACATCGCCCGCCGCCGTCCAGATGGCGAGCTTCACATGGCGGCCGCTGGCCGTGGTGAATTCATCCTCCAGCGCGCTCAATTGCCCGGCGACCAACGCGAACAGATAGGCGGGCTTGGGCCAGGGATCGGTCCAGTTGATGGCGTGAAGGCCGCCGGGCAGATCCTGCGCTGCGCCGCGATCACCATTGGACAGCAGAACCGGAAATTGTGCCTTGTCCGCCTCCAGCCGCACTGTGTAGCGGGACAAGACATCGGGTCGATCGGGGAACCAGGTGATGGAACGGAAGCCTTCCGCCTCGCACTGCGTCACCAGCCGGCCTTCGCTGGCGTAAAGCCCCATCAGCCGCGTGTTGCGCTGCGGGTGGATTACGACTTCGGTTTCCACCACCGCGCTGTCACCGGTGATCGGCAAGGTCAGCGTGTCGCCATTTGGCCAGGCCGCCACGCCCACGCCATCAATACGGATGGCGGTGGTTTCCAGCGCGTGGCCATCCAGCACCAGCGGGCGATTGTGGGTGCCATTGCGCTGCACCTGCAGCCGGGCCTTCACCACGGTGCGAACATTATCCAGCCGGAAATCAAGCTCCACCTGCGGCACCAGCCAATCTGGCTCGCGGTAATCCGTCAGGCGCACTTCGGCCAGCGGCGGGTTGGTTCGGGCATCAAGCATGCACCCATGGTGCGCGAAAGGGGTGCCAAGGGGAAGCGGTTTCTGGTGTTACTCCACGGGAACAGGCGGCGGCAGCATCAGCCCGGCCAGCACTTGCCATTCGGCAGCGGCTTCGGCCTTCAGCAAGGCCAGCGCGTTTCTGTCACCTTGTGCCAACAACGCGCCAAGCGCCGTCGCCCGCGTATCGCGGTTTGTCGCGGCATCACCGACGAGCGGGCGGGCAGCATCGGCGCAGGTGGCTTCGCGGGCCGGCCTGGCCGCCGTTTCCGCCGCCGCGATCATCAAGATCAGGGCGGATGTCGCCGCGGTGCCGCCGGCATAATTGGCATCGGGCGCGTCGGCCTGCCCAAGCAATTGCAGGGCCGGCGCCACTTCATTGGCCTGGGCGTTGGCCAGAGCGGCGAGCAGGGCGGGCAGCGGAAGGCTCACAGGACGGCCTCCAGTGATTGCGCCAGGGTGAGCGTGTGGAAGCGATAGGGGATGGTGCCGGCAAACATCAGCACCGGATCATGGCTGCGGCCATCGATGATCTCGCGCGCGGCGCTGATCCAAATCACCAGTCCCTGCACCTGCGCAAACAGCCGCCACCAGCGCCAGCTTGCCGGGTTCAGCGTCAGGCCGGAGGCGGCTTCCCATGTCGCAATGGCTTCGGCCAGCGGCAGCGTGGCAGCGGGCAGGCCGGAGAAGTTCGACCACAAGGGATCGCAGGCCCAGGCCAGATCCTCGTGCGCGTCGCCCGGGTGAGCCATTTCCCAATCCAGCACGGCCAGCAGCGTGCCCGCTCCGTCATGCAGGAAATTGCCGGAACGATAATCGCCATGCACGATGCTGATGCGTTCCGGCGGTGGCGGCAGATTGGAGCCAAGCCATCGAAAGGCGGCATCGATCAGTGGTTCCGGGCGGAAAGCATCGGCCCGGAACGCCGCTTCCCAATGCGCCAGCCGCGCCGAAGCTGCATTGGCCGCGGCCATCGTGGGCAGGCCTGCCTTGGCCGGATCGGCGGCATGGATGCGGCCCAGGGCCGTGAAGAATTGCTGGCCGATGGCGGCGGCATGATCACCATAAGGTTCAGGTTCGAGCAGGCCGGCGGCGGCCCCGCCCGACACTTCGCGCATCAGAAAGCCGGGGGAACCAAAGCTTTCCGGGCCCTCATCACAGAACACGGGCTCGGGCACCGGCACCTCGGTTCCGGCAAAACACTGGATGGCGCGATATTCGGCCAGCCGGTCGGTCTCGATCAGGCTCGACGGCGGGTCGCGGCGCAGCACCAACGCCTCGCGCCGGCCCGATACGCCTGTGGCATCAAAGCGATAGGTCTGCCGCGCCGAGCCGCCGTGGAAACGCTTCAGGCCGGTGATGCTGACCGTTTCCCCCCAGCGTGTCGACAGGAAGCGGACGAGATGTTCAGCCGGCAAGGTCGAACAGGTCCTTGAAACCCGACGGCGCGTGTGGGCCGATCGCGAGTTGCTCGAACAGGCCGCGCCCCATCAGCGGCGCCGCACCACCGATCGACAGGCTGGCCTCGCTCAAACCCTGCACATGCGCGTTCATCGGGTTGGCGGGATCGATGCCGGCCAGATCGAACACCTCGTGCGCCACCACATCGGGCCCCTGGAACATCCCGTGCCCGCGCACCGGGTGGCCATAGCCGATGCCGCGCATCATGAAATTCTCGCCGATGCGGAAATCCACCGTCACGGGGCGGCCATCCTGCAGCCGCGCTTCCAGCCGGGCGGCACCAGCATGGCGGCTGCCAGGGCGGAAAGCGAGTGCCATGCGGGCATCTTCCAGCGGGAATTCGGCACCGTCTTTCAGGCGCACCAGCACGCCGGCGCGGTTCCACGGCCGGCCATGTTCATCGTCGTTCGAATGGAAGAAGAGGTGCCAATCATCGAAGGCCGTCGGCGTCCACAGCCAGAAGAATTGCGGCGGCGTCACCGGCTGCGGCGATTGCGGATCGGCCGCGCCAATCGGACGCACACCCCAGCTGCGATCGCGGGTGCCGCGCCAGCCGGTGAGATCATGCGCCACACCAGCGGCGCTGATCTGCCCGCTCCACTGGCCGCCTTGCGTCATGCGCGTCACGTCCATCATGGTGCGGGTGCCGATGCGGCGGATGAAGCGCGGCTCAAGGATCGGCGCGGCGCGGCCGGTGAAGAGCAGTTCCCCGGCGATGCCGGTGTCGTTGGGCGCAATGCTGAGGCGCAATTTGTGCAGCGGCTCCAGCACCTCCAGCGTGACCGGGCCGACGCGCAGATCCATGCGCTCCCCATGGAGGATGCGGCTGGCGAACAGGCTGTGCTGCTGGCCACCCGCCAGCACCGAAACCGCGCAATCGATGATGTTGAGGTGCGGGTAGATGCCCATCGCCACGCCCACCACCGCACCGCCATCCGGCGCCTGGGCGCTGAAGAAATAGCGATCATAGAAATTGCGGTCCGTCCCTGAAACCGCGATCGGCTCCGGGGTCTGGTGGATGGGATAATCGTCGGCGCGGCTGAGCATGTGCGGATGGTGGCATGGCTGCGGGGTGCGGCAAGCTGTGCAAAAGCGGCGGGTCAGCGGTGTGGCCGCGGCACAAGCCTGTCTATCTGTATTCTTCATGCAATACAGGCGCCAACTGGAGACACCATGGCATTTGATCCGGAACTGGCCACACAGGCCTATATGGCGACCCTGAAGGGCGCGGCGCGGGCGAAATCCGATGCCTATTTCGAGGGTGGCTACTGGCTGATCCTCGCCGAATTTCTCGTCACGTTGGTGGCCAATCTGATCGTCTTGCGCCTGGGCTGGGCGGCGCGGCTGTCGCGCTGGGCGCGCAGCAAGGCGGGACCGTTGCTCGCCGCTTTCCTGTTTGCCGTGCCCTATCTGCTGCTGATCACCATCATCACCGCGCCCTATGTCCTCTACACCGATTTCTTCCGCGAACATGCCTATGGCCTGTCGAATCAAAGCTTTGCCGAATGGGCGGCGAGCAGCTGATCTTCATTGCGGTCGATACGCTGCTGGCGGCGATCCTGTGGATGGGCGTGCACGTAGCCATTCGCCGTTTCCCGCGCAATTGGTGGCTGGGCGGCGCCGGCCTGACCATCGGGGTGATGATGGTCACGATCACGCTGGCGCCGGTCTATCTTGATCCGTTGTTCAATGACTAGACACCGCTGCCCGATGGCCCGGTGAAGACCGAGGTGCTCAAGCTGGCGCGTGCCAATGGCGTGCCGGCCGACAATGTCTATCTGGTTGATGCCAGCCGCCAATCGGATCGCATCTCCGCCAATGTCAAAGGCCTGTTCGGCACCACCCGCGTCGCGCTGAACGACAATCTGATGAAGCAGGACAGTCACGAGATCCGCTCGGTGATGGCGCATGAGCTGGGCCATTATGTGCTCAATCACATGTGGAAACTGATCATCACCGTTGCGCTGCTCATCGCGGTCAGCCTGGCGCTGGTGGCGGTGGGTACGCCGTGGCTGCTGGCACGTTTTGGCGGGCGCTGGGGGATCGAGGGCATGGCCGATCCCAGCGTGCTGCCAGCGCTGACCATCGTGATCAGCCTTGTGTTTTTTCTGGGCACGCCGATCACCAACTGTATGATCCGCGTGCAGGAACAGGAAGCCGATGTTTTCGTCCTCAATGCCGCCCGCGCGCCCGATGGCTTTGCCCGCATTGCGATAAAGCTGTCGCAATATCGCAAGATCGAACCCGGCTCGTGGGAGGAGGTGATCTTCTTCGATCATCCCAGCGGCCACACCCGCGTGATCACCGCCATGCGTTGGAAGGCGGAGCATCTGGACGCAGCCGACATCAAATAGGCCGGCAGAACTGGCGCCTGCCCGCGTCGTGGCCTAGACAGGTGCCATGCATCTGCTGGTTCTTGGCCTTGGGTACAGCGCGGGTATGATCGCCCAGGCCGCGCAAGCGGCGGGCTTTGCGCTGACTGCGGTGCGCTCGCGCCCCGGCCCGGGTGTGCTCACCCTGGACAGTCCGGAATTGCCAGGCGTCATCGCCAGCGCCACGCACATCTTGTCTTCAGTCCCGCCCGCCAGCGACGGCAGCGATCCCGTGCTGATCGCGCACGGCGACGCACTGGCCAGGGCCCCGGCGAAATGGATCGGCTATCTGTCCTCCACCGGTGTTTATGGCGATGCCGGCGGGGCCTGGGTTGATGAAGCCAGCCCGCGCCAGGGTCGCCGCGGTGGGCGCAACCTGGCTGATGAGACTTGGGAGGCGCTGCACCCCCAATCCCGCGTGTTCCGCCTGCCCGGCATCTATGGCCCCGGCCGTTCCGCGCTTGATCGGCTGCGCGCAGGGCCGGTCGCCCGCATCGATCTACCGGGCCATGTGTTCAGCCGCATCCATGTTGATGATATTGCCGGAGCTGTGCTGGCCAGCATGCACGGTGGCCCGGCCGGCGTTTACAACATCGCCGATGATCTGCCCGCGCCGGGTGAAGCCGTGACAGCGGCAGCCGCACGGCTGCTGGGGATGGAGCCGTCGCCATTGATCCCGCCGGAGCAGGCCACTCTGTCGCCGATGGGCCGCGCCTTTTATGCCGAGTGCCGCAGGGTGGCCAATGGCCGCATGAAAAGGCAGCTTGGCTATTCGCTGTTATACCCCGATTATCACGCCGGCCTGTTGGCCTGCCTTGAGGAGTCTGCCCCATGAAGTTCGGCACCGGCCAATCGATTACCCGCGTCGAGGACGCCCGCCTGCTCACCGGCCAGGGCCGTTTCACCGATGATCTGTCGCGGCCCGGCATGCTTTATGGCGTCACCCTTCGCAGCCCCCATGCCCATGCCGAAATCAAGGACATCGACGTGTTGGCCGCGCTGGATGTGCCGGGTGTCGTGGCCGTCTATACCCACAAGGATGTTGAAGGTTACGGCCCGATCCCCTGCCTCGTGCCGCTGTCAGGTGAGGTGAAAACGCCGCGCGTGCTGCTGGCCGATGATCGCGTGCGCTTCGTGGGTGATGGTGTCGCCTTTGTTGTCGCCGAAACCCGCGAGGCGGCCCGCGCCGGTGCCGAAGCCATTTTCGTGGATTATGAAGAACTGCCCGCCGTGGCCAGCATCGAAGCCGCGCTGGCTCCCGGCGCGTCGCTGATCTGGCCGGAAGCCAAGTCGAACAGCCTGTTCGATTGGCAGGTGGGCGATGGCGCGGCGGCCGATGCCGCCATTGCCGGCGCCGCACATGTGACGCGCCTGAAGATCATCCAGAACCGCATCGCGCCCACTTCAATGGAAGTGCGTGCCGCGCTGGGCGAATATAGCGAAGGCGAAGGCTTCACGCTCACCACCGGCAGCCAGGGCGTAGCCTCCATGCGGCGCGAACTGGCAAAGGCCATCCTGCAGGTGCCGATCGAACAGATGCGCGTTGTCACCCACGATGTCGGCGGCGGCTTCGGCATGAAGAGCTTCCTGTATCCCGAATATGCGCTCTGCCTGCACGCCGCCCGCGCGCTCGGCAAACCGGTGAAGTGGACAGGTGAACGCAGCGATGCCTTCCAAACCGATACCCACGGCCGCGCCATGGAAAGCGAAGCCGCGCTGGCGCTTGATGCGCAGGGCCGCATCCTGGCGCTGAAGGTGGAAACCTGGTCCGATCTGGGCGCCTATCAGGCGCAGTTTGGCCCGGCGATCCAGACGATGGCTGGCGGCCGCATCATGGGCGGCGTCTATCGCATCCCGGCGATCCACAATCTGGTGCATGGCGTTGTGACGAACACCACGCCGGTCGACGCCTATCGCGGTGCCGGCCGCCCGGAATCGGCCTATATCATGGAGCGGCTGATCGAAGCCGCCGCGCGTGAAATCGGCATCGGCGTTGACGAGATGCGCAGCCGCAACCTGCTGCTGCCGGCCGAACTGCCGCACGAAAACGGGCTGGGCCTCACCTTTGACATCGGCAATTTCCCCGCCGTGCTGGAACGCGCCAAGCAGGTGGCCGATTGGGCCGGCTTCGCAGGGCGCAAGGCGGAAGCCGCCAAGCGCGGCAAGCGCCTGGGTCGCGGCATGGCCTATTATGTCGAAATCGCTGGCGGTGGCGGCACCGAGGAACATGCCGATGTGCGGGTTGCGGCCGATGGCACCATCGAAATGTCGGTCGGCACCCAATCCAACGGCCAGGGCCATGAAACCGTCTATGCGCAGGTCGCTGCGGCGAAACTCGGCGTGCCGATGGACCAGATCCGCATCGTGCAGGGCGACACAACCCGCATGGAGGTGGGCGGCGGCACTGGTGGCTCGCGATCGATGGCGTTCGGCGGCGGCGCCGTGCTGGTGTGTGCCGACGACATGATTGCCCGCGGCACTGCGCTGGCCAGTGAAGATCTGGGCAGCGACGTCGATTACAGCGATGGCCTGTTCAAGGCGCGCGGCAGCAATGCCACGCTGAGCTGGGCCGAACTCGCAAGCCGCCATCCCGGCGCATTGGATGGCCGCAGCCGGTACACCACCAAGGAATCCAAGCCCGCTCCCACCTTCCCCAACGGCTGCCATATCGCCGAAGTCGAGCTGGACCCGGATACCGGCATGATCGCCGTGACACGCTATAGCTTGGTCGATGATTTCGGCGTGCTGGTGAACCCGATGCTGGTGGAAGGCCAGATCCACGGCGGCATCGCGCAAGGGCTGGGCCAGGCCGTGCTGGAGAATATCGTTTATGATGAGGCCGGCCAGCTGATCACCGGCAGCCTGATGGACTATGGCATCCCGCGCGCCGACGTGATGCCGCCGGCGGTCGCCTTCGAAACGCTCAACACCCCTTCGCCCACCAATCCGCTGGGCGTGAAGGGCTGCGGCGAAGCTGGCACGATTGGCGCCATGCCATCGGTGGTCAACGCCATCATCGATGCGCTGGATGGCCAGCAGGTGGAAATGCCGGCCACCCCGGAGAAATTGTGGCGGCTGGCGCAGGGTATGCCAAAGGCCGCGTGACACACCAGAAAGAAGGAAGGCCGCCGTCCCTGCCCGGGTCGACGGCCTTCCGTTGGTTGATCGGCCCGGCGTCACCCCCCGCAGGATGGGTGGGAGACGGAGGATGCAGTCCGGTCGACAACCAACCCCTGAAACGGGGAAATCAGGTGATCACGGCCACGAAGACGGCCCAAACCACCATCAGCAACGGCACCGTCATCAC
>Ga0164292_10000572_pt1 | contig 29096 bp, 26 predicted proteins | sample GEODES117metaG_FD_111486 | JGI IMG/M metagenome (GOLD analysis project Ga0164292, IMG submission 111486) | Eutrophic lake water microbial communities from Lake Mendota, Wisconsin, USA - GEODES117 metaG | ecosystem: Environmental > Aquatic > Freshwater > Lake | place: USA: Lake Mendota...
CATCTTGCTGATGGACAGGCCCGAGGTGTTGGAGGCGACGATGGTGCGCGGGCCCAGGTGCGGCGCTATTTTTGCGTAGAGGTCGAGCTTCCAGTCCATGCGCTCGGCGATTGCCTCGATCACCAGGTCGCAGTCCTTCAGGAGCTTGAGATGCTCTTCGTAATTGGCTGCCTGAATCAGGCCGGCGTCGGCTGCAATGCCCAAGGGCGAGGGCTTCTGCTTCTTCAAGGCCTCGATCGCCTTGGTGACGATGCCGTTCTTCGAGGACTTGGCGGACGGGGTCCCTCCCCCGTCCTGGTCCTTGGCCGGCAGGTCAAACAGGACCACCGGCACTTTCACATTCACGAGGTGAGCAGCAATTTGCGCCCCCATCACCCCGGCGCCAAGCACGGCGACCTTCCTGACCTGGAACTGGTTCATGTTGTCCGCCCGGGTCACGGTACCCGCACCCAGGTCTGGGTGCGGCCAATAAAGGCGATAGAGCCACGCACCTCGAGCTTGCGACCACCCTCGATCGGGGTGATGCGCAGGCTGTATTCGCGACCATTTTCCGGATCGAGAATCTTGCCGCCTTCCCAGACGTCCTTGCCGGCCACCTTGCGGGCGCCGCGAATGATCTCCAGGCCGACGATCAGCTTGTCCTTGCGGTCACCTTCGCAGTCCATGCAACGGCTGTCGGGCTTGGCGTCTTTTCGAAGCAGCTTTTCGACACGACCATGGACAGCGCCCCCGTCGGCCTCGTAGACGCGGATCTCGGACTTGATCTCTCCGGTCTTGTCGTCGATGTTGTGCCAGGTGCCTACCGGGGTCATCTGGGCCCAGGCGCTGCCGGTGGCGGCGAGCGAAAAAGCGGCGAGCAGGCGAGCGAAGCGGTTGGGAGCGTTCATGCAGGTCTCCAAATAGGGCGTCTTGGGTTCGGGTCGGTGGCGATGATGCGCAGAGGGGAAGAGGCCCTTCAGGCCAGCGCTTCCTCGGTGTCGAGTAGCACCTTCACCCCGCTGCGGGCAGTGAGCATCAGGCTGGCCGTCTCGGGGAACAGGCGGGCGAAGTAAAAGCGCGCCGTCTGCAGCTTGGCCTTGTAGAAGGGGTCGGAGTTGCCGGCCTCGATCTGGCGCAGAGCGACCTGGGCCATGCGAGCCCAGAAGTAGCCGAACACCAGGTGGCCGGCCACCCGGAGGTAGTCGACGGCGGCGCCGCCCACTTCGTCCGGGTTCTGGAAGGCGCGAAAACCCAGCTCGGTGGTGAACTTGGTCATCTTGTCGCCCAGGTAGGCCAGCGGGTTGATGAACTCGGCCATCTTCTCGTTGACGCCTTCCTCCTCGACCAACTGCGCGACCAGCTTGCCAAACTTTTTCAGCGTGGCGCCCTGGTTGCCCAGCACCTTGCGGCCCAGAAGATCGAGCGACTGGATGGTGTTGGTGCCTTCATAGATCATGTTGATACGGTTGTCCCGCACGAACTGCTCCATGCCCCATTCCTTGATAAAGCCGTGACCGCCGAAGACCTGCATGCAGGCGTTGGTGGCGATGTGGCCGTTGTCGGTGATGAAGGCCTTGACGATGGGCGTGAGCAGGGCCACGAGCTCGGCGGCGTCCTTGCGCACCTTCTCGTCGGGGTGATTGAGCTCACGGTCGATCAGCAGCGCGCAAAACAGGTTGAGCGCGCGGCCACCTTCGGCATAGGCCTTGGCGGTGAGGATCATCTTGCGCACGTCGGGGTGCACCAGGATGGAGTCGGCCGGCTTGTCCTTCATCTTGGGGCCAGACAGGCTGCGCGATTGCAGGCGGTCTTTGGCGTAGGCCAGGGCGTTTTGGTAGGCCACTTCGGTCAGGCCCAGGGACTGCATGCCCACGCCGATGCGGGCGGCGTTCATCATGATGAACATCGCCGCCAGGCCTTTGTGCGGCTGACCCACCAGCGTGCCGACGGCGCCATCGAGCACCATCTGGGCGGTGGCATTGCCGTGAATGCCCATCTTGTGTTCGAGGCCGCCGCAATAGATGCCGTTGCGCGCGCCCAGCGACCCGTCGGGGTTCACCAGGTACTTGGGCACGATGAACAGGCTGATGCCCTTGCTGCCGGCCGGCGCGTCGGGCAGGCGGGCCAGCACCAGGTGGACGATGTTGGAGACAAAGTCGTGCTCGCCGGCGGAGATGAAAATCTTTTGGCCGGTCAGGCGGTAGCTGCCATCGGGCTGGGGCTCAGCCTTGGTACGCAGCATGCCCAGGTCCGTGCCACAGTGCGGCTCGGTCAGGCACATGGTGCCGGTCCACTCGCCGTTGGTGAGCTTGGGCAGGTACATCTGCTTTTGCGCTTCCGTGCCATGGGCGTGCAGGCACTCGTAGGCGCCGTGGGTCAGGCCCGGGTACATGGTCCAGGCCTGGTTGGCGCTGTTGAGCATTTCGTAGAAGCACTGGTTCAGCACGATCGGCAGACCCTGGCCGCCGTAGGCCGGGTCGGCCGAGAGGGCGGGCCAGCCGCCTTCCACGTACTTGGCAAACGCCGCCTTGAAGCCGGTGGGGGTGGTGACTTCATGGGTGGCGCGGTCGAGCGTGCAGCCCTCCTCGTCGCCAACGCGGTTGAGGGGCGCGATCACCTCGCTGGCGAACTTACCGCCCTCCTCCAGGATGGCGTTGACCGTGCCCTCGTCAACCTCGGCATGGGCCGGCAGGGCCTTGAATTCGCCGGCGACCTGCAACACCTCGTGCAGAACAAACTGCATGTCGCGCAGGGGCGGAACGTAGCTGGGCATGGGGATCTCCTTGGAAACGGGGAAATATGGGACAGATTGGGGGATACGTTCAGGATGCCGCGTCGGTCAGATGCTGGCGCAGCAGGTTGTCAAATCCGTGATGGGCGCGGGGAATGCAGCCGGGGTTGCGCAGGAAGCGCGCCTCGTAGTGCAGGGCCAGGATCAGGCCATGGATCTCCATCAGCAGCTGGTCCTCGTCCGTCTGGGCCTTCAGATGACCGGCCTGCTTGGCACCGGCAATGGCGCGATGTACCGCCGCATGCCAGATGCGCACCGACTCCACGAGGGCGTCGCGCACCGGGCCCGGCCGGTCGTCGAACTCGACCGCGCCGCTGATGTAGATGCAGCCCGAGTCGATCTCGATCGAGGTGCGCAAGATCCAGTTGGCGAACAACTGGCGCAGGCGTGGCAGGCCGCGGGAGGCCTTCATCGCCGGAAAAAACACCTCGTCTTCAAAACGGCGGTGGTACTCGCGCACCACCGAAATCTGAAGTTCTTCGCGCGAGCCGAAATGCGCGAAGACGCCGGACTTGCTCATGCCGGCGACCTCCGCCAGGGCACCGATGGAGAGGCCTTCAAGGCCGACCTGGCCAGCCAGCGCCAGCGCAGCATCGAGAATGGCGGCCTTGGTCTGCTGGCCCTTGTGCAGGTTGCGTCCAGGCCTGGACTCGGCGGTGTCAGCTGGGGGGGGTTCAGACAGGACGGGATCGGCCATGGCGTCGGACTCTACGAAATAAAACGAACGGTCGTTCTATTTTTACCATGGTTCCCACAGTTTCGATGCCTGCTTTGCTCGGGAACTTGGCGGTGAGCGACCGAGCGTGCCGGCGCGCGCGGGGAGCAGGGCCTACGGACTCAGAGCATCCGGGCCAGGCAAGCGTCGAGGTGCTCGGAGGGTGACTTGCGGTAGCCCGAGCGGGCAAAGCGCTGCAAGCGCCCGAGCAGGAAGGCAGTGAGCAGGGAGGCGCGGACCTGGGCGTCGACAGTGGGCGTGGCGGTGCCAGCGGCCTCCATGGCCTCGCGCAGGCACTGGCGCAGGGCGGCCTCGAGCTTGTCAAAGAACTGGTTCATGCGCTGCTGCAGCCGCTCGTGCTCGAAGACCAGGGCGTCTCCCACCATGACGCGGGTCATGCCCGGGTTGCGCTCGGCAAACTGCACCACGACGGAGACGATGCCAGCGGTCTGGCGCAAGGCATCGCCAGGCTGCCGGGACTGGATCTGGTTGATCAAGGAGAACACTGTCTCCTCGATGAAGTCGATCAGCCCCTCGAACATCTGCGCCTTGCTGGCGAAGTGGCGATAAAGGGCTGCCTCGCTCACCGACAGCTTGGCTGCTAGCGCGGCGGTGGTGATGCGCTCGGCACCCGGCTGCTCGAGCATGGTGGCCAGTGCCTGAAGGATCTGGACCCGCCGCTCACCGGGCTTGGGGCGCTTGCGCGCAGGCGCAACAGCCGGCGCCTGGGCGTCGTTGTCAGAGGGCAGGGAGGACTCGGCGTCGGGCATGGCAGACGGTTGGTTTCGGGCATTCTCGCACAGGCAAAAGACGCTCTCGCCACGGGTTGTCCCGGTGCGGCAAAGGTCATGAGTGCGCGCTCACCTGCGTATCTTTTGGCCTCGGCTCTAGGCCGCTTGGAGTAGGGCGGGGACAGGCCTCGCTGCCCATCAGGGCTCGGCGCTGGCCAGAGGGGCCCGCGAGCCAGGCCATTCCATCACCACCCGCAGCCCGCGCCCTTCAGCGCCGGCACCGAGGAGGAGCCGCCCGCGGTGGACCCGGGCAATTTCGTCGACGATGGCCAGGCCCAGGCCGGTGCCCTCGCCGGTGCTGCCGGGCACCCGGTAGAAGCGGTCCAAGAGGCGCGGCAGCAGCGCCTCCGGGACACCGGGGCCGTCGTCCTCGACTGAAAGCCAGGCCGGGCCACCCGGGCGCAGGCCGCCGCCAATGGTGATGGTGCCGCCTTCAGGGGTGTACTTGATGGCGTTGTCCACCAGGTTGGCCAAGAGCTCCCTCAGCAACCACTCCTGACCCCAGGCGCGGGCGGGCTCGGGTCCATCGCCTTCCAGGGCCATTCCCAGGTCGATGCGTCGCGCAGCGGCCCGGTCCAGGTAGGTTTCGAGGACGCTCCCTGCCAGTGCGCGAAGGTCTACAGGCTCCATCGGATGGTCGCTGGTGGTTCGGGCCTCGGCGCGGGAGAGAGCCAGCAGCTGATTGGCCAGTTGTGTGGTGCGACGGGTGGCGTTGCGAAGCTTGTCGACCTGGTCGACAGGGACCAGCAGACTGCCACTGCCCCCAGGGGGCACGATGCGCCGGGCCGCCTGGGCCCAGGCCTCTACCTGGGACTGCAAGCCGGCCAGCGGCGTTCGCAACTGGTGCGCCGCGTCGGCGATGAATCGGCGCTGGTGCTCGGCCTGCTCGGCCAGGAGCGGCGCAAGCAGGCGATGGAGCAGCCGGCGCCTCAGGGAAAGGAACATTTCCCGCATAGACGGGCGTTGCGGTGACGGCGCTGAACGCGGGCAGACCCGCGATTAGGCGCCTGCGCCAGTCGCACCCAGCGTCGGCAGGACCGCCAAGGAGGTATCCGCCACGGTGGCATCCCGTGCTGGCATTTCGTCTATCGCTCCCGAAGGCGCCGGGACTGAAGGCTCACGCACCTCCAGCCGATAGCCAAAGCCTCGTATGGACTTGAGGCCGACGCCATGCGGCTCGAGCTTGGCGCGAAGTCGCGAGATGTAGACCTCAACCGCATTCGGGGTGATTTCCTTGTCCCAGCCGGTCAGGGCCTGCAGCAGCTTGTCTTTGCTGGCGGGCTTGGGGGCGTTCATCAGAAGGTACTCGAGCACCGTCCATTCGCGCGGCCCCAGCTCGATGGGAACGAAGATGTCGGGGTCCTTGCGGGCACCGGCCCGGCGGGTGGCGGTGTCAAGCTCCACCTGCCCGAAGGAGAGCACCGAGGACGTTGCCGCCTGCGATCGCCGGAGCAAGGCCCGCAGCCGGGCCAGCAACTCGGGAAGCTCAAAGGGTTTGACCAGGTAGTCGTCAGCGCCCAGATCGAGGCCCTGCACCCGGTCATTGAGGGCGTCGCGCGCGGTGAGTATGAGAACCGGCATGCCGTGACTGGCCATGTCCGGCTTGCGCAGCCTGCGGGTCAATTCGAGCCCGTCCATATTGGGCAGACCGATGTCAATGATGGCAGCGTCGAAACTTTCGGCCCGAAGCACTTGCTCCGCCCGCTCCCCACTGCCCACCCAGTCCACCGCGTAGCCCTCGCCAGTGAGCCCCAGCTTGATGCCGCTGGCCACCATCACATCGTCTTCCACGAGCAAAAGTCGCATCGCCTGATCCCCCTACAGCATTAGGAGGCTTAAAGGTATCAGACGAAAAGACTAATTGGAAGAGCTTTATATAGATATTAAGAGCTAATTTTGATGAACAAACCCCTAGCCCGCGAACCTCTAGGAGCGGATCACTGTTCCGATCGCTTCGTCGGTCAGGACCGCCAGCAGCAAGGCATGGGGAACGCGCCCGTCGATGATGTGGACATTGCCCACGCCGGCCTTGGCCGCGTCCAGAGCGCCAGCGATCTTGGGGATCATGCCGCCCGAAATGGTGCCATCGGCGCACAGGGCGTCGATGCGCTGCGAGCTCAACTCGGGCAGGAGCTGGCCGGCCTTGTCCATCACCCCGGCGATGTTGGTCAGAAGAAGCAGTTTGTCGGCCTGCAGCTCGGTGGCCAGGCGGGAAGCGACGACGTCGGCGTTGATGTTGTAGATCTCGCCCGCCTCACCGAAGCCGATGGGGCTAACCACAGGGATGAGGCCCGCGCTCTGGAGCGAGCGGATGATGTCGGTGTCCATTAAGGTGATATCACCCACTTGGCCGATGTCGTGCAGCAGGGTCGGGTCCTGCGCGTCGGGCAGTTGCAGCTTGCGGGCCCGGATCAAGCCACCGTCGGGCCCGGCCAGACCGACCGCTCGGGCGCCGGCCTGAAGAATGAGCCCCACGATCTCCTGCTGAACCTCGCCAGCCAGCACCCACTGGACGACCTGCATCGTCTCGGCGTCGGTGACCCGCATGCCCTGGATGAAGTGCCCCTTCTTACCGATTTTCTCGAGGCCTTTTTCGATCTGCGGCCCCCCGCCGTGAACCACCACCGGCCGGATACCCACCATCTGGAGAAAAACAACGTCCTCGGCAAAGGCGCGCTGCAGGGCCGGGTCGGCCATGGCATTGCCGCCGTACTTGATGACGAGGGTCTTGCCCTGCAAGCGCTGGATGAAGGGCTGGGCGCGAACGAGGAGGTCGACGGAGCTCATGGGATGCGGGAATCCGGACGTTAAAAAACAGGAGTCTAGTCGGGCGCGGCGCAGTTGGAGCGGCAGGCGGCGGGAGATCAAAACGGGAGATCACGCTGGGGAGAGATCCGCTGAGGTGGCGCCATTGAGCCGCTTTGCCTGCCGGGATCTGGCTGGCTCGCCTGTGAGCTACCAGGTTCAGCGCGGGTGCGCGCGCGGCCCAGTCGGCCTACTCCTGCCAGGCGCGGCCCCCTCCCGCCCGATGGCGCGGCGCCAGGCTTCACGCGCCAGAAGCAGCTTGGGCGCTGACGCGGGGTCGCCCTCTGCTGCGCGCAGCGCAAGGCGAAAAAAGGCCACGACCAGCAGCAGGCAAAAAACGCCCAGTGCGGCGGCCAGAGCCACCAGCGCGAGCTTGCGGCCCTGCGCCCGATCCGGCAGGGAGGGCGCCTGCAGCAGATGGGACTCGTCGACGCCAGCCAGCTGCTTGGCGATTGCCATGCGATCGGAGTTGAGCTGGTGGGCCGTTGAAATCAGCTGGCCGAAGCTGCGGGAGAGTTCCGATGCAACGGCAGGTGGCGTATCACGCAGGCGGGCCGAGAGCGCCGCAATCGGGCCGTCGATCTGCTCTTCGCGGCGGTTGATGTCGGCCATTTGGGTCTCGAAACGCGCCTTCTCGGAGCCTGCGGGTGCCGAGGCAATTTTGAGCTGCTCGAAGATACGAAGGCCGAGGGCCTGGGCCGCCAGAGGCGAATCGCCGACAACGGCCAGCGTGAGCACCAGATCCTTGGGGTTGAAGCTCGCCTTGATGCGGCCGCGCAGCTTCTCGACCGCCTCATCAGCGGACTGGCCCGCCGCCAGCCCCTGGGCGCGGGCCACCGGTAGCAGGACCGCCGGACTCGTGACCACCGTGACCAGCGTCGGCGAGGCGCCCCGCAAAAGGGTGACGCTCTCCCAGCGCTGGGGAAGCAGGCTGCCAAGGGCCAGAGCGACCAGCGCCGCAAGCACGGGGCCGATCACGAGCAAGCGGGCGTTCTCTGCGAGGACCAGGAGCAGGTCTGCTAGGCCCAATTCGGGATCAGCAGCGGGATCAGCAGCGGGATCGGCATAGCGATCGGAATCGCGATCGGCATCTCGAGCGCGGTTGCCATCGAAGCCGCCATCAACGGCGGCCACGGCCAAGCCGTGAATGCCGGGGTCAGTCGGGCGGGCAGTCATGGTGTGCGCTCAGCGGCTGCTCACTGCGCCAGGCAGAACTGGGCGGCGTGCACGCCAGGACCATGAGAAGCGAATCAGCCGCAGATAAGCGATCGCGTAGAGCAAGGCAAAGAGCAGCGTCGCCGTCATCAGGCGCGGGGTACTGTCCCGAAACAGGAGCCCGCAGGCGGCAGGGGCCGCTGCCAGCCCCCAGACGATGGGCGAAACGGCGGAATTCTGGAGGGTGGCCGACAGGGGCGCGAAGCGCTTGCGAATGATCCGCCGGTTGATCAGGCTGTGAAGGTGCAGGCGGTCTGGATGACCGGCCGGATGCTGTCTGCGGATGCGCCGCACCACGCTGAAAGCGACCTCCAAGATGGGATAGGCGCAGGCCATGAGGGCGGCCCAGGGTGAGATTTGGGGGTTGCGCGTGCTGACCAGGACCGCCAGCGCCGCCAGGAGATACCCGAGCAGGTACGCACCGCCATCGCCAAGGAAGATCTTGCCCAGAGGAAAGTTGACCAGCGCAAAGCCGAGGACTGCTGCGCCAACAACCAGGCATACCGAGGCGACTGCGGTGTCGCCAGCTCCCTGGGCCAGCAGACCCAGGCCCGCCAGTGCGATGAGCACGATGCCGGCGGCCAGTCCGTTGAAGCCGTCAACGATATTGATGGCGTTGGCGACACCCCCGACCGCAAACGCGGTGAAGAGCAGGGAAACAGGTGCCCAGGCCAGCCAAGAGTCGAGCACGGGGATGTCCAGCCGGCGCAGCGCGGCATCGGCCAGCCACCAGGCCAGCGCGCCACTGGCCAGTGTGGCCAGCAGGCGGGCGCGGACGCTGACGCGGCGGGTGAGGTCCTCGCCCAAGCCGGAGAAAAAAGCAGGGACCGCGCAGAGCAGAAGCGCACCCAGGATCTGTGCGACCGCCGGCGCCAGAACGTTGAGGGAAATCACCAAGCCCAGGACGACCGCGAGGCCTCCGATGCGCGGCGTGGGCGCAGCATGAAATTTCTGCACGCCCTGGGTGCCGTCCAGAGTGAAGCGGCCATGCCAGTGACGGGTGAGCACGATCAGCAGGCTGGTGGCAAACGCCACAACGCCCGCGATCCACGCTGCCGATACTGCCTGTTCACCCATAGACGCCTATCCCCACAGAGGCTCACCTCCAGAAAATTCAATCCGTGCAACGCGCAAACACACTGCACTGCACGCCCCAAAACGGATCCCGATACGGACTCCACATACCGCTCTCCCAAGGGGGCGGCATCGCCCGCTATTAAGGCACAAATCACCCATTGGCCAGCCCCGGAACTGTCAAGGAACACAAGGACCGCAGCGCGTAGGCTCAAGGATGGGCGACGCGCCACGGGAACCGCTGATGCACGATACTGGCGCACTCCTTCCACGCCGTGCGTCACCCCCATGTCTGACCTCAGTAACCGCTTCCAGGCCGCAGTTTCCAACAGCCGCAACATTTCGCAGCGGCCCGACAACAGCACCCTGCTGCAGATCTACGCCCTCTACAAGCAGGCCACCGAAGGCGATGTCACCGGCGACAAGCCGGGATTTGGCGACCTGGTGGGCCGCGCCAAATGGGACGCGTGGAACAAGCTTAACGGCCTGCCGCAGGAAGACGCGATGCAGCAGTACGTGGACCTCATCGACTCCCTGTCCTGAGCAAGGCCTCCAGCGCCTCGCGGCGCGCCGGCACTGGCAGGTCGGCCAGCCGGCGCACAGCGGCGTAGAACGGCCGCCAGTCGGTACCGCCACCGACCTCGCGCGCGAACAGCGCCTCAAACGCTGGCACCCATTGGTCATAGGCGCCCTCGGCGGCCAGGCTGGCGTTGTTGGCCTCTTCCACCCAACGGTCGGCGGGAAAAACCCGCGCCGGATCGAGGCCCCAGCCCGCACGAAGCTGCCGATAGGCTCCGCGCAAGTCCGCGAGCACCTGGGCCTTGCGGCCGAGCCTCTCCGAGTCGGACAGCCCGGTCTGGGCATAGACATCCGCCAGACGCTCTCGCGTCTCACGCTTGAGGGCCCGAAATGCCTGCCGTCGTCGCTCGGCTTCGTGATAGGCCTGGCGCAGGCGCTCGTCGGCAGAACCCGCCAGCCAACGCGCGAGACCCAAGCGCTCGACTGCGGTCGCAAAGGATTCGTTGAACGCGGTGTCGTCCTTGACATAGAACAGCTGGTGGGCCAGTTCGTGAAAGATAAGGCGGGCCAGTTCGATCTCGCCGCCCTGGACAAAGGTGTTGAGGAGCGGGTCGCCGCCCAACCAGTTTGACCAACCGAGCGTGGAATAGGCCGGGACCGGGTAGACCGCTACATCCAGCCCTCGGCCCGCAAGACGGGCCGCCGCCTCGCGGGCCCGGGCCTCGTCGAACCAGCCCTGGTAGCCAACGCAGCCCGTCACCGGGTGGCACCAAGTCCGCAGCTGCAGGGACAGAGGCGGCGCAGCCACCAGATTCCACAAGGCCGCCGACCGGCGCAGGTCTGCGTACCGGGTGTAGCTGGCGTTGTCTGGGAGTGCCAGCGCTTGGCTGGCGAATTCGCGCAGTCGCTGGGCGAGCCGCAACTGGGCCTTGAGCTGCGCGGGAGCGCCCTCCTCCACCAGCCAATCGTTGACCGGCCGGGCGGCCGCCAGCAGACGCAGGTGGCCCTCTGCAGACTGCCAGTAATAGGCCAGCGGTGCCTCGACCGGCTCCGCACCAGGCGGCGTATGGGCGCAGGCGGCCAGCCCCGCAACCAGAGCGATCGCCGACGCCGTCAAGCGTCCTCGCCTGCCGACAGTCGTCCAGCCGCGCATCATGACGCCGCCTCGTCTCCAGCCGCCTCGACCTGCACCAGGCAGTCGTAGAACACCGGCGCCCGTCCCAGGTCGGTGAGCTTCTGGCTGGTGAGTTCATTCACATTGGTCCCGCGCGGGCCCAGCTTGCGCCACCAGATCCCCAGACCATGCACCACCCCGGGCCGTGCCCGCGTGCTGACCTCGGCCTCGCAGTGGTACTCGCCGCGCTCGTTGAACACCCGCACCAGGGTCCCGCTGCCGATGCCGCGCGGGGCTGCGTCCTGTGGGTGGATCTCGAGCAAGGGCCGACCCTCGATGTCACGCAAGCTCTTCACATTGACGAACGTCGAATTGAGGAAGTTGCGCGCCGGCGGCGAGATCATGGCCAAGGGATGTCGCAGGTCGCTGCCGGCAGGCTCATGGTTGGGAAGCCAATCGGGCAGGCCGTCCAGGCCCTGGGCCGCCAGGCGTTGGCTGTAGAACTCGCAGCGGCCCGAGGGGGTTGGAAAGCCCCCTTCCGCAAATGGCGCCTGGGGCACTGAGAGCGCTGCGAACCCTTGCGCCATCAAGCGCTGCCAGTCCACCGCCTCGCCATAAGCTGCACGGCAGAGCGACTCGTCGTCCTCGCCGAAGCAGGGGTCGGCCCAGCCCATGGCCTGGGCCAGCCGGCGGAAGATTTCGGTGTTGGGCAGGGCCTGCCCGACCGGAGCGATGGCTGGCCGATTGAGCAAGATGTCGGTATGACCGTAGGACAGATGAATGTCCCAGTGCTCCAACTGGGTGGTGGCGGGTAACACGTAATCGGCGTGGTCGGCGGTGTCGGTGAGGAAATGCTCGAGCACCACGGTGAACAGGTCTTCGCGGGCAAACCCCCGCGCGACCTTTGAGGACTGGGGCGCGACCGCGACCGGGTTGCTGTTGTAGACCACCAGGGCCTCGATTCGCGGACCGAAGTCCGCTGAGGCCTCGCGCAACAGGTCATCGCCGATGGTGCTCATATTGATCGTGCGCGGCCGACGCCCCGCCAGGAGGTCGGGGCGCTGCAGGGCCTCGCTGCGCACCGGAAAACGTCCAGAGTTGGACAGCAGCAGGCCGCCGGCCGGATGCCGCCAGGCGCCCACCAGCGCCGGCAGGCAGGCCACGGCCCGCACCGCGTTCCCGCCGCCACGGGCGCGCTGCATGCCGTAGTTCAGGCGAATGGCTGCCGGCCGGGTGTGAGCGTAGTCGCGGGCGAGGCGCCGAATCTGTTCGGCCGGTACCCCGCAGACCTCGGCCGCGCGCTCGGGAGGCCATTGCAGCGCCCGCTCGCGTAGCGGCTCGAAACCCAGGGTGTGGCGGGCAATGTAGTCGTGGTCCAGCCAGTCGTTGACCACCAGCTCGTGCATCAGAGCCAGGGCAAGCGCGGCGTCGGTACCGGGCAAAAGTGCGATGTGCTCATGGCACTTCTCGGCGGTCTCGGTGCGGCGGGGGTCGATGCAGACCAGGCGCGCGCCCTGGCGCTTGGCCTCTTGCGCCAGGCGCCAGAAATGCAGGTTGCTGGCGATCGAATTGCTTCCCCAGATGAGGATCAGCTTCGAATGGGCGAATTGCTCCATTCGCATGCCAACCCTGCCGCCGAGCGTGGTGACCAAACCCTCACCGCCTGCGGATGCGCAGATGGTGCGATCAAGGAGGGAAGCGCCCAGCTTGTTGAAAAATCGGGCCGCCATGGCCTCGCCCTGCACCAGGCCCATGGTGCCGGCGTAGCTGTACGGGACGATGGCCTGCGGGTCACGGGCCGCGATGCCCGCCAGCCGGGCGGCGATGTCGGTGAGCGCGTCCTCCCAACTGCAGGGAATGAAGCGACCCGCGCCCTTGGGGCCCACCCGGCGCAGCGGGGTGAGCACACGCTCAGCGTGATAGGTGCGCTCGGTGTAGCGGGACACCTTGGTGCAGAGCACGCCCTCGGTCATTGGATGGTCTGGGTTGCCCTGGACCCGCACGGCACGGCCGCCCTCGACGGTGGTCACCAGGGCACAGGTGTCGGGGCAGTCATGCGGGCAGGCGCCCCGCACGGTGCTGCTCGCGCCCGGGCGGAAATCGGCAGGCGAGGCAGCGGTACCGGACAAGGCAGTAGGTCCGGTATGCGGCAGGGGCAAGGCGCCAGGGGCGGCAAGGGAGTTGGCCATGAGGGGATTTTGGACCAGCCGTCGACCGCCGGCACATCCCCCGCTAGACTGGGAACCTGACCGGCGCCGGCGCCGGGGCGGGCCTGGGGTCTGCTGCGCCGATGCCGGTGGAGCCTGACCCGCCATGAAACTGATCGACTCTCTCGTCACCCAGTCGGCCGGCATCGCTGCCCTCCGCCGCGACCTGCACGCCCATCCTGAGCTTTGCTACGAGGAGCACCGCACCGCCGACCTGGTGGCCGCGCGGCTCACCGAGTGGGGCATTCCCATCCACCGCGGCCTGGGCCGCACCGGCGTGGTGGGGATTGTCAAAGGGGGCGACTCGCCGCGCGCCATCGGCCTGCGGGCCGACATGGATGCCCTGCCGATGCAGGAGTTCAACACCTTCGCGCATGCCAGCCGCCATCCGGGGAAGATGCACGCCTGCGGCCACGATGGCCATACCGCGATGCTGCTCGCCGCGGCCCAGCACTTGGCGCGCAACCGCCCGTTCGACGGCACCGTCTACCTGATCTTCCAGCCGGCCGAAGAGGGCGGGGGCGGCGCCCGGGAGATGATCAAGGACGGCCTGTTCGAGCAGTTTCCGATGGAGGCGGTGTTCGGCATGCACAACTGGCCAGGCGCACCCGTGGGCAGCTTCGCGGCCAGCCCCGGTCCGGTCATGGCTTCGTCCAACGAATTCAAGATCACCATTCGGGGCAAAAGTGGCCATGCGGCGCTGCCGCACAACACGATCGATCCCGTGCCCGTGGCCTGCCAGATGGTGCAGGCCTTCCAGACCATCATCACCCGTAACAAAAAGCCGATCGACACGGCGGTGATCTCGGTCACCATGATCCACGCCGGCGAGGCCACCAACGTGGTACCGGACAACTGCGAGATCCAGGGCACGGTCCGCACCTTCACCACCCCGGTGCTGGACCTGATCGAGCGGCGTATGCGCCAGATTGCCGAGCATCTGTGCGCCGCCCATGACTGCGTCTGCGAATTCGCCTTCGAGCGCAACTACCCGCCGACGATCAACGCTGTGCACGAGGCCAACTTCGCGCGCGAGGTGATGGCCGACATCGTCGGCGCAGACAATGTGCAAGTCCAAGAGCCCACCATGGGCGCAGAAGACTTCGCCTACATGCTGCAGGCCAAGCCGGGCGCCTATTGCTTCATTGGCAACGGCGACGGCGCCCACCGGGAGATCGGCCATGGCGGCGGGCCCTGCATGCTGCACAACACGAGCTACGACTTCAACGACGACCTGATCCCCCTCGGCGCCACCTACTGGGTGCGGCTGGCCGAGGCTTGGTTCGCCCGCCCGGCGGCCTGAGGCACTGACCCGGCGCACAGCCTGAGGCGCAGGCTCGGCGCACCCTCTGAAGCCTGGAGCGCACGCTCGGCTGACACCCTACGGCTGGAGAGCCGACTCAAGCCGGTAGCAATGCACGCGCTTGGGCCACCTGCAAAAGGCCGTCGAAGATGAGGCTGTCGACCAACTCAAAAGGCATGGTCAGATGCGGCGCCATCTTCCAGCCCGCGCCGCCAGTCATGTAGCACAGGGGCTCCAACCCGAACTGCTGGCGCTGGTGCATCACCATGCGCTCGATGGCGCCGGCGATCGCATAGGTGCCGCCGCTGGTGAGCGCGTCGCTGGTATTGGTGGGAAAGGGCCGCACCTCGCCGGTGGGCACGTGCAGGCCGGCGGTGCCAGACTCCAGCGCGCGCAGCATGATGCCGTGCCCCGGAAGGATCAGGCCGCCCAGGAAGTGCCCCTCGGGACTGACCGCCTCCACGGTGACCGCAGTACCCACCATGACCACCACCAGCGGCCTTGCCTGGCCTGCGCCGCAGGCAGCGCGCATGCGATGCCAGCCGCCGATCATGGCCACCCAGCGGTCTGCGCCCAAGCGGGCGGGATGGTCGTAGCCATTGACCAGACCTGCCTCCGCGGCATTGGCATGAACCCAACGCGGCGCCAAGTCCCACAGTTCTTCGATCTGCTCCTGGACCCGTTGCTTGATGGCGTCGGCCGCTACGGTGCATCCGATCATCTGCTGGGGCTGCGGCAGCTCGCGCCAGGGGCCCTCCGCGAGCTTGTCGATGTTTTCGAGAAATTCGGCGCCCTGGGCAAGGGGCTGGGCACCGGGACGGGCGTATGGATAGAGCGCCCACTTCAGGCGCGTGTTCCCCACGTCGATGGCAAGCAGCATGCGGGTCTTTCGGGAAAACCGTTGGTCAGCAAAACCGGCATTGTCACACTGCGCTGAGGACCAGGGCCAGCGCCGGAGCAGAGACCGAAGCTGCAGCAATCAGATGGCACCGATCCAGCTTGCACGCTGGATGGCCGCCAGCTTGTTCTCCACCTTGAGCTTGGCCATGGCATTGGCCAGGTGGTAATTGACCGTTCGCTCGGTGCAAGACAGGCGCGAGGCGCTCTCCCGGGCGGTGTGGCCGTCAAAGGCCAGCGAGAGGCATTGGCGTTCACGCGGGCTCAGCGCCGAGCGTTCGTCGGCGATGGAGCGGCGTACCAGGGGCCATACGCTCAGGGTCGACCAGGCCAGCAGCGCTGCCTCGGTGCGGTCGATCAGCTCGCGCGGGCTGAACATGAAGCATTCGAAGGAGCGCTGTGCCGGCAAGGGAAACTCCACTCGAACCATGGACTGAAAGCCATGGGCGCGCGCCAGGCCGCGCCAGCCGGTGTCGTGCAGGGCTGCGCCCCGGGCGATGTGCTGCCAGGCCACCAGGGGCGCGTCGGAGTCGCGCCAGGCACCACTGAAGTCGGTGCTGGCAGCCAATGCGCTGGCGGTGTCGGACGCCATCGGCGGATGGACACAAACGACTTGGCGGTCGTCGGCGCCGCCCAACGGGTCGGGCCCGAGCACGATCACCGCCTCGACGGCAAATTCGCGCAAGGTGGCCAGCCAGTCACTCAGGATGCCGTCCAGGCACACGCTGTAGAAGTTGACAGGATCTCCCATGGTGTTTGTCGTATCTCCCCGAAAATGAGAACGATAGCACTACAAACGATGGCATCAACCCGCTCGCGAACGACAGCCAGGTCCTGGCGACAGGGGTGGTCAGGTATCCCGGCTTCATGGGCCAGTGGCCGGGCTGCTGCATGGTTCGCATCGAGGTTGGCCTCATGGTTCTCCTCGTGGGGTGAAACCCTGCTGGCGCCGCTGTTCGACCCACTGCAAAGTCCACTGCCCCGCCGGGTCAGAGCGCTGGGCCTGTTCACCGCAGTAGGACACCCCCTGTTTCACCTCCTGTGGACGCGCTGGACGCCCCAGCCCTATGAAGACCCCTGGCAGCGGCTCGCGATGAGCGGCCTCGGCCTGGTGCTCATGGTGACGCCAGCCCTGTCGCATTGCCCTCCCACCCGAACCGCCACCTTGGTCACCTCGGTGATTTTTTGGATCACCCTGCCCGTCTACTTCACCTGGATGTACCTGTGCAACGGCGGTAACGCGGTCTGGTTCGCCTCCGCCGCGGCAATGCTGCTCATCTATCTCAACCTGACCGACTGGCGGCTGGCGAGCCTGGGCCTCGTGACCGGGCTACCGGCCGGCTGGATGCTGTTCGCCGGGTTCGGCCCCGACACGCTGTCGCTGCCCACCGAAGCCGTCCAGGCGCAGGCGGTGGTCTTTGTGTTTTGCGCCGCCACCGGGCTGATGCTCGGCATGTCCACCTCGAACCTGCGGCGGGAACAACTCAAGCAGGCGTTGGACACCATGGGCATCATGGCCCATGAGCTGCGCACCCCGCTGGCCACGATGAATCTCATCGGTGAGGCCATGCGGCAGGAGGCCCGCACCGCAACGCCCCTGCGCCGTGAGCAGGTCGAACACCTGGCCCATCGGCTACTCAACCTGGTGCGCAATATGCACCGGCAAATCGACACCCAAATCACCAATGCACGCCTGCTCCGGCTGCCACCAGCCACCGAGAGTGTGAGCGCCGCCTGCCTGCTGCGGGAAGCCATGGCGGCACACCCCTTCCGCCATGAACGTGAGCGCCAATGTGTCGAGTTGGTGGTGCACAGCGACTTCGAATTCGACACCGTGCGCAGCCTGTTCCTACAGGTGATAGACAACCTCCTGCGCAACGCACTGCGGGCCCTGGCCAGCCTGCCGGAAGGCCCTGTGCCTGGCGACCTGCGGGTGGAAATAGAGCAAACCTCCCACCGCTGGGGCTGCATACGGGTGATCGATCGCGGCATCGGCATCCCACCCCATCTGCAGGCGCGCCTATTCCAGCCCTTTGTCTCCAGCCATCATGCAAGCGGGCACGGCCTGGGTCTGGCCTTCTGCCAGCGGGTGGTTCACCGGTGCGGCGGCCGCCTGCGGGTGGAGTCAGCGCTCGGAGAAGGCGCGACCTTCATCATCGAGTTGCCGGTCTCGTCCGTCTCCCGCAAATCCACCGCAGCGAAGTCCCAGGCAACCCCGATCTGCCCTGGCACGCCGAATAAAGTTTTATGAGCTTTCACTTGTTCCGACGCCCCGGCAGCATCTTCCTGCTCGACGACGACCCTGATTACCTCGACCTGATGGCCTTGCTGCTGCCGCCCGAGCGCCATGTGCGCCTCTTCCTGCGGCCGCATGGCTGCTTGCAACATATGCGGGAGGAGCAAAAGGACTGGGCCGCCGACTGCTACCGACAGGAGACCGTGGTCGACCTCTGGCGCCAGGGACGCCCTCTCATCCCACAGATGCTCCGCTACTGGGCGCGGCATTCCCAACGGTATGGTCTGACGCATGTCGGGGTCAGTGACCACATGATGCCGGGGCTGAGCGGACTCGAAGTGTTCGGCCAGCTGCGCACCGGCTGGCCAGGCGCGCGCGTGCTACTCACGGGGCAGGCCGATGAGCGAGTGGCGGTCGACGCCTTCAATCACGGCCTAATCGACCAGTACATCGCCAAACAGTCCGCCGAGATGGCCAGCCTGCTTGCGCGAAGCCTGGAGCGCCTGGCCGACCATTGCCACGACCGGCACGACGCCATCTGGCGCGCGACGCTGCGGCCGCAACAGATGGCCCTGCTCCGCCAAGGCGGCGCTGGTCGCGCGCTCAAGGCGCTGATGGACCGGGAGTGGGTGGAGTATGTGGTGTGCGGAGACCCCTTTGGCGTGCTGGGCCTGGACGCCGAGGGCCGCGCCAGCTGGCTGCAACTGCAAGCGCGCGAGGCGCTGCCACAGCGGGTGCATGAGCTCGCCACAGCGCCCGAGAGCGGCTTACCAGGGGACTATCGGGGGCTCTTGGAGCAGGGCGATGTGCTCGTGGCGCCGGAGGTTCACCAGAGCCTGGGTTTGAACGGTCCGGGCCCGTTCCAGCAGGCCTTTACGCTCGACGAGGGCGGCCAACTACTGGCAGCCCTGTTTCCCTTACCGACAGAGGCCTTGCCAGAGCCAATACAAGGCTACCGATCCTGGCTCGCAGCGCAGGGCGCGCGCCGCATCCAGGGCTTGGGCGACTAGCGTAACGCTGGCTCGGGCAAAGCTGGCTCAGGCATCACCGCCTTCGGATTCACCGCCTGGGGCATGGCGACGGCGCCCTGATCGCGCCCCAGACCCGACCCAAGCGCGGACGCCCGGACCTCCGCTGCGCGCTGGCGCCGGGCGGCCGGCCAATCCCAGGGGCGCAGTTCAGGTGCCATGGCGGCCAGCACGGACTCCACCCGCGTGATCTCAGAGTCCGTGAGGCCCGCGGTCAGGGTCAGGCGCACCATGGCCCGATCCCGCGCAGTGGCCGGGGCACAGAACATGGCGCCAAAGATATCCTGCGCCTCAAGCGCGTCACGTAGCGCCAGCGTGTCGGCTTCACGGCCGGTCTCCAGGGCAATGATCTGCTCGGTGCCCTGCCCCACCGGGTAGCCCAAGAGGGTGAGGTGGCGGCGCAGGCGAAGGGTGATTTGCCGTAAACGAAGCCGAGCGTCGTCTGCAGCCTGCACCACGGCGAGCGTCTCCTGCAGACCAATCACCTCGTAGGGCAAGAGGCAGGAACTGAAGACACTGGGGAAACTGTTGAGGCTCAGGTAGGGCCGCAACTCGTCGGGGACGGTGAAGAAACCCGCCCGCCCCGCAAATGCCTTGGCCAGGCTGGCGGTGATGAAGTGCACCCGGTGCGCCAGACCTAGCCCGACACACAGGCCGCGCCCCTGGGGGCCGTGCGTGCCGAGTGAGTGTGACTCATCGACCACAATCATGCAGCCCCCCTCTTCGGCGACACGGACCATTTCTTCCAGAGGGCACAGAGCCCCGGTCGTGCTGTAGACAGCGTCCACCACGACCACACCCGGCCCATGCTCGCGGATGCAGCGTGCCAGATGGTCGGGCTGGTTGTGCCGGAAGGGCCGAGGCTGCGCACGCGCGGCGCGAATGCCTTCCCACAGCGACATATGCGCCAAGGCGTCGATATACACCGGGGTATCCGGCTCAGCGATCACCTGCAGCAGGCCCAGGTTGGCCGCATAGCCCGACTGGCAGAGGACCACGCCCTGGGCCTGCAGCCAAGCCGCCAGATCCGCCTCCAGCCGCAGGCCCGGCGAATCGGTTTTCTGGAAGATGCCAGACTGGACCATGAAGCTGGCGTGCCGACGCAGGGCGTCGATCTGGGCGGAGACGATCTTGGGATGGCCTGCGATTGACAGGTAGTCGTTGCCGTCTAGACGTACCGCCTGGGGGCCTGGCACACGCCCCTCGGCAAAGAAGCGCCCACCCCACTCGTGGGTCCAGCGGGGCATGAAATCTCGCGCAATGCGCGCGCGCAGGGCCTCGGAGAGGCCGGGGTGGGGAACTGCACCGAGCAGACCGGCTGACTGTGGACCCGCACTGCGCGGGGCAAGGGACTGCAGGGGCAGGACCCGGGTGGGGATACCACCGGACACTGCCAATCCAAGGCTGGCAGGTCGTGCCGGCGCCTGGATATTGAGCTGCTCGCTCATGGGAGGCCTCCTAAGGTTCGGGAACACCCCCTCATTCAATTCGGGAAAAAAATTTGGTTACAAGCAGCCCTGGCAGGACTACCAGTCTCGACTGCCATCCCTCACGGGTGGACACCGAGATTCGAGCGAGTCCTGTGGGCGGCGAAGCACGCCGCAACCGCGTGCCTCAGAGGCGCGGCGCTGTTATCCACAGAACAGTCACCGGGCCCAGCCCAACAGGCGCTTAGCTCAGCGCGCCGTGACAGTGCTTGTACTTCTTGCCACTGCCACAGGGGCAAGCGTCGTTACGGCCCACCCGGGGCACGGCGACGGCTGAGGTGGCCGCGTCGGTGGTGACTTCGACCTCGCCGGTCTCGGTGGGTGCGGAGTAGGTGATGTTGGCGATCTGCTCGGCCCGGCCCTCCAGCGCCTCAGTCGCCTTTTCCAGCTGCTCACCGGACTGCACCTTCACGGTCATCAGTATCCGGGTGACCTCGTTCTTGACCGAGTCGAGCAACTGGCCGAAGAGCTCGAAGGCCTCGCGCTTGTACTCCTGCTTGGGCTGCTTTTGCGCGTAGCCCCGCAGATGGATGCCCTGACGCAGGTAGTCAAGTGCCGACAGGTGCTCGCGCCAGTGGGTGTCAATGCTTTGCAGCAGCACCATTCGTTCAAACTGGGTGAAGTTGGCCTCACCCACTTCGGCCACCTTGGCGGCGAAGGCAGCATGGGCCGCAGCCACGACCTTCTCGGTGATGTCCTCGTCGGTGATCGCCGAGGACTCCGCGACCTGCTTTGACAGCTCGAGCGGCATGCCCCATTCATCGGCCAGCACCTTGTCGAGCGCGGCCACATCCCACTGCTCTTCGACCGACTCGGCCGGCACATGCTGGCGCACCAGGTCAGTGAAGCAGCCTTCGCGCAGGGCAGCGATTTGGGCTGAAAGATCCGCCGCATCCAAGATGTCATTGCGCTGCTGGTAGATCACCTTGCGCTGGTCGTTGGAGACGTCGTCGTACTCGAGCAGCTGCTTGCGGATGTCGAAGTTGCGGGCCTCGACCTTGCGCTGCGCGCTCTCGATGCTGCGGGTGACAATGCCCGCCTCAATGGCCTCGCCCTCGGGCATCTTGAGACGGTCCATGATGGACTTGACCCGGTCGCCTGCAAAGATGCGCATCAGCGGATCGTCCAAGCTCAGGAAGAAGCGCGAGGAGCCCGGATCGCCCTGGCGGCCCGAGCGGCCGCGCAGCTGGTTGTCAATGCGGCGCGACTCGTGACGCTCGGTGGCGATGATGCGCAGCCCGCCCTGGGCCACCACGCTTTGGTGGTCTTTCTGCCACTGCTCTCGCAGCGCAGCGGAGCGAGCGGCCTTGGCGCCCGCGTCGAGAGAGGCGTCGCCCTCGACCGCCTCAACAGCCTTCTCCACGTTGCCGCCCAGCACGATGTCGGTGCCGCGGCCAGCCATGTTGGTCGCGATGGTGATCATGCCCGGCCGACCGGCCTGGGCCACGATGTCGGCCTCGCGGGCGTGCTGCTTGGCGTTGAGCACCTGGTGCGGCAGCTTGGCCTGCGTCAGAAGCTGGGAGATCAGCTCCGAGTTCTCGATCGAGGTGGTGCCCACCAGCACCGGCTGGCCACGGGTGTGGCAGTCGCGGATGTCGTCGATGGCGGCGTTGTACTTCTCGCGCGGCGTCTTGTAGACGCGGTCGAGCTGGTCGTCCCGGCTGCTCGGGCGGTTGGGGGGGACCACCACCGTCTCGAGGCCGTAGATCTCCTGGAACTCGTAGGCCTCGGTGTCGGCGGTGCCGGTCATGCCCGACAGCTTGCCGTAGAGACGGAAGTAGTTCTGGAAGGTGATCGAGGCCATGGTCTGGTTCTCGGCCTGGATCGGCACCCCCTCCTTGGCTTCCACGGCCTGGTGCAGGCCGTCGCTCCAGCGGCGGCCTGACATCAGGCGGCCGGTGAACTCGTCGACGATGACCACCTCAGCCTGACCATTTTCCCCTTGTTGCACCACATAGTGCTGGTCGCGGAAGTACAGGGTATGGGCCCGAAGCGCCGCATACAGGTGGTGCATCAAGGTGATGTTGGCCGGGTCGTAGAGGCTGGCGCCCGCGTCGATCAGGCCCATCTCGGCGAGGATGCGCTCGGCGGTCTCGTGGCCCTGCTCGGTGAGGTAGACCTGCCGACCTTTTTCGTCCAACGTGTAGTCGCCCGGCTTGGTCACACCTTCGCCGGTGCGGGGGTCGGCCTCGCCCTCCTGACGCTGCAAGCGCGGACCGATCCGGTTCATTGCGATGTACTGGTCGGTCTGGTCCTCGGCCTGGCCGCTGATGATCAGCGGCGTGCGGGCCTCGTCGATCAGGATGGAGTCCACCTCGTCGACGATCGCGTATTGAAGGCTCCGCTGCACCCGGTCGGCCGGCTCGTAGACCATGTTGTCACGCAGGTAGTCGAAGCCGAACTCGTTGTTGGTGCCGTAAGTGATGTCGGCGCGGTAGGCCGCCTGCTTCTGCTCGCGGGGCATCTGCGGCAGGTTCACACCCACCGACAGACCCAGGAAGTTGTACAGGCGCCCCATCCACTGGGCATCACGATTGGCCAGGTAGTCGTTGACGGTGACCACGTGCACGCCCTGCCCGGCCAGGGCATTGAGGTAGACGGCCAAGGTAGCGGTGAGGGTCTTGCCCTCGCCGGTGCGCATCTCGGCGATCTTGCCCTGGTGCAGGGCCATCGCGCCCTGCAGCTGGACGTCGAAGTGGCGCATCTTCATGGCGCGCTTGGAGCCCTCGCGCACCACTGCAAAGGCCTCGGGCAGGAGCGCGTCGAGTGACTCCCCTTGGGCGACACGCTTGCGGAACTCGTCGGTCTTGGCGCGCAGGGCCTCGTCGTCGAGCTTCTCGAGGCCGGGCTCCAGGGCATTGATGCGCTCCACCGTCTTGCGGTACTGCTTGAGCAGCCGGTCGTTGCGCGAGCCGAAGATCTGAGTGAAGAAGTTTTTGGCCATGAAGTGGAAAGCCCGGACGGAACAAGCCCGCAAACAGCCCGCCGACCACACTCGTCAACACGAGTGCTGCCGTGAGTTTTGCGCGGGACGCCGCATCAGCGCGGATACCCGCACGAGAACCCAGTGCGCGGCGCTGCCTGCATGGCAGTGCGGACAAACACGACATTTTAGCCCGGTGGGGGCCCTCGGCAGCGCCTGACACGATGGGCGCACGCCGGTTCGGGATATGCTGATCACCATGAATCCCGAAACCCCCCGCCTGCGCCAGGCCTTGAGCGTGCTTCAGGCTGCCGAAGCCTCGCCGCAACTGGCCACCCTGGCGGCCAGGGCCGAGGCTTCGACCCAGCGCCTGGCGGCGGTGCGCCCGCTTTTGCCTGGCGCCCTGGCGAGCCAGGTGGAGGCCGGTCCGTTGGAGGGGGGCGACTGGTGCCTGCTGGTCAAGAGCAGCGCCGCAGCGGCCAAGCTGCGACAGATGCTGCCCACACTGCAGACCCACCTGCGTCAACGCGGGATGGCGGTGGAGGCGATCCGGCTGAAGGTCTTGACCAGCCGCGGCACCTGAGGCCGGCTGGCCCAGCTCTCAACGCGCTGCGAGCGCGGCCTCGATGGCGGCGGTGAACTTGCGGTTGTCGGGCGCCGTCATGCTGCCAAAGTGCGCAATGGGCCGGCCATCACGACCCACCAGGTATTTGTTGAAGTTCCAACTCGGCTGCGAGCCCGTGGCCCGGGCGAGCTCGGCAAAGAGCGGGTGGGCCTGACTGCCCCGCACGCGGGTGTCGGTGAACATGGGGAACTTCACCCCGTAGGTATTGAAGCAGACCTCGGCCGTCTTACGGGCGTCGGCGTCTTCCTGCTTGAAGTCGCCGGAAGGAAAGCCCAGCACCACCAAGCCGCGAGCCGCGTACTTGGCGTTGAGCGCCTCCAGGCCCTCGAACTGCGAGGTGAAACCGCAGTAGCTGGCGGTGTTGACCACCAGCACCACCTTGCCGCTGTACTGGCACAGGGCCTGGGGCTGGTTGTCCTGAAGCCGAGGAAAACTGTGCTGGAGCAGAGCGGGGCAGGCACTGGCCGCAGGGGCCCGCGCGGAGGCGGCCATCGGGGGCGCGGCGGGGGCGGCAGGTGTCGCAGCGACGGCTGACCCGATACCCAACGCAAACGCCAGCAAACCCTTGGCGAATAGATCAGGGCGAAGGGGCAGTAACGACCGGGCGGCCTGGGCCGCCGGGCGACAGTGAAGAGGGGTGAAGTGCATCGAATGTCCAACCTGATTCTTGCCCGGTACGGGATCGATCAGCCGATCGGGATCCACCACCGTGGGAGACGAGTGTCGCCCGAAAAGATCAACCCTGCTGAGCCAGTGACTCAGCAGGGTTGGGGACGTGTGGTGCCGGTTGTCGGAATCGAACTGACGACCTTCCGCTTACAAGGCGGGTGCTCTACCAACTGAGCTAAACCGGCGACTCTGAAATTCTAGGGCCTGAGCGAGGCGGTTGAAGGGACTGACACCTCCACCAGGACGGATGCCATTACTTCACCCGCTTGAGCGCGGGGCGCGGTCCACCGCCAGCAGGACGCGGCGGCGGTTCCTCGTCACCGGCCAACTCCGGCGCTGATGCGGGCGAATCCAGGGGAACCAACTGGGGCCGATCGCCTTCTGCAGCGGGCACGCGGGTCAGCGCGGAGCTGCGGCCGCGACCCACGCCCGTGCCATCCGCACCACTCGCTTCGCCGGCGGCACCGGCCGCCCCCGCCTCGCCAGCTTGCAGACTGTCGGCCGAGGTGTCGACCGGGAAGGCCATGCCCTGGCCGTTCTCCCGGGCGTAGATGGCCAAAACCCGGCCCACCGGCACCATGATGTCGCGGGCAACGCCCGCAAAGCGCGCCTTGAACTCAATGAAATCGTTGCCCAGCTTGAGCGAGCTGGTGGCGTCGAAGCTGATGTTCAGAACGATCTCGCCGTTCTTCACGTAGTCACGAGGCACCTGCACGCTGTCATCCACCGCCACCGCCACATAGGGGGTGAGACCGTTGTCCGTGCACCAGTCGTACAGCGCCCGAATGAGGTACGGGCGCGTGGAGGTGGACTCGATGGCGTTCATGGGGCAGATCGCAACGTGACCGGGCGAGCGCAAGGCGTGCGGAAAGACCGCTTACTTGCGCATCACCTTCTCCGAGGGCGTGAGCGCCTCGATGTAAGCCGGACGGGAGAAGATGCGCTCGGCGTACTTGAGCAAGGGCGATGCGTTCTTGGACAGCTCAATGCCGTAATAGTCCATGCGCCACAGGAGCGGGGCAATGGCCACGTCGAGCATGGAGAAGTTGTCGCCGAGCATGTACTTGTTCTTCAGGAACACCGGCGCGAGTTGGGTCAGGCGGTCGCGAATGTGCGCGCGGGCCTTCTCCAGCGCCTTCTCATTGCCCTTGGCAGCGCGTGACTCCAGCGTGCTCACATGAACGAACAGTTCCTTTTCGAAGTTCAGCAGGAACAGGCGCACCCGGGCACGGTCGACCGGGTCACCGGGCATCAGCTGCGGATGCGGGAAGCGCTCGTCGATGTACTCGTTGATGATGTTGGACTCATACAGGATGAGATCACGCTCGACCAGGATAGGCACCTGGCCGTAGGGATTCATCACGCTGATGTCTTCGGGCTTGTTGTACAGATCCACGTCGCGGATCTCGAAGTCCATGCCTTTTTCGAACAGGACAAAGCGGCAGCGGTGGGAGAAAGGGCAGGTTGTGCCCGAGTAAAGCACCATCATGTCGGTGGCTCCTTAAATCAAAAAGGAGCGGGCCCGCGAGGCGGCCCACTCCAGGGGGATTCGCTGGGTTCGGGCGCGTTATGCGCCCAAACCCCGGTGTACTTCAGGACACCGCGTGAGCGGCCTTGTCCATTCAGCACGCCGCGTCAGCGGACATTCTTCCAGAAAGCGGCGTTGAGGCGCCAGGCAAAAACAGTGAATACCGCCAAAAACAGCAGGACCCAAACACCCACCCGTACGCGGGTGTTCTGCGCAGGCTCCGCCATCCACTGCATATAGCCCACCAGATTGGCCATCGCCTGGTCGTACTGCAGGGGCGTCATCGTGCCGGGGGTGATCTGCTTCCAGCCCTTGAAGACTTGGGTGTCCTGGCCGTGAGCCTTGACGGTTTCGTAGATTGGCTCACGCTCGCCCTGCAGTTGGTAGAGCACATGCGGCATGCCGACATTCGGGAAGGCCAGGTTGTTCCAGCCGGTGGCCTTGGTCGGGTCACGGTAGTAGGTACGCAGGTAGGTGTACAGGTAATCTGCGCCAGTGCCGCCGTGGCCAGCGCGCGAACGGGCGACGAGGGTCAGGTCAGGCGGCAGGCCACCAAACCACTCCTTGGCCTGCTTCGGGTCGATGTTGGACTTCATCGTGTCACCGATCTTGTCGGTGGCGAACAGCAGGTTGTCCTTGATCTGCTGCTCGGTCAGGCCGATGTCCTGCAGGCGGTTGTAGCGCATGTAGGCAGCAGAGTGGCAGTTCAGGCAGTAGTTGACAAACAGCTTCGCGCCTTCTTGCAGGGCGGGCAGGTCGTTGACCTTGTTGGGTGCCTTGTCCCAGGCGATGGTGTCGCCGCCCGCCGCATGGGCTGCCGTGCCGGCGAGCCCCAAGCTCAGGGCCGTGACCAGCGCCAGGAACAGGGAAGAGAGGGTCTTTTTCATGGAATGGTCCCTGCCTTGACTTCAGTGGGGCGCGAAGGTGATGCGCTCGGGCACCGGTTTGGGCTCACCCAGGCGGCTCCACCACGGCATCAGCAGGAAGAAGCCGAAATAGAACAAGGTGCCCACCTGCGAGACGCGCTCACCGATCGGCGAGGGCGGCTGCACGCCAAGATAGCCCAGAACGAAGAAGTTGACGACGAACACGCCGTAGACGTATTTATGCCAGCTCGGACGGTAGCGGATGGAGCGCACCGGGCTGTGATCGAGCCAGGGCAGGAAGAACATGATGATCACGGCGCCACCCATCACGACCACACCCCAGAACTTGGCATCAATACCCAGCAGCAGGGCGATGCCGACCACGGCGCCGATCACGATACCGCCCTTGATGAAGGTGGGCAGCTTGGAGCGCAGTGACACCAGGGCAGCGGCTGCTACCACGCACAGCACCAGCACGTAGACCATCTCGGAGGTGATCGCGCGCAGCATTGAGTAATACGGCGTGAAGTACCACACCGGGGCGATGGGCGCCGGGGTTTTGAGCGGGTCGGCTGGGATGAAGTTGTTGTACTCCAGGAAGTAGCCGCCGAATTCAGGCGCAAAGAACACGATGGCGGAGAACACCAACAGGAAGACCGACACGCCCAAGATGTCGTGAACGGTGTAGTACGGATGGAAGGGAATGCCGTCAAGGGGCTTTCCGTTGGCATCCTTGGGGGCGTTGGGGCCCTTGATCTCGACGCCATCCGGGTTGTTCGAGCCGACGTCATGCAGCGCCAGGATGTGCGCCACCACCAGGCCCAGCAGAACCAGGGGCACCGCGATCACGTGGAAGCTGAAGAAGCGGTTCAGGGTAGCGTCGGACACCACGTAGTCGCCGCGAATAAGCAGCGCCAGGTCAGGGCCGATGAAGGGAATGGCGGCGAACAGATTCACGATCACCTGCGCACCCCAGTAAGACATTTGCCCCCAGGGGAGCAGGTAGCCCATGAAGGCCTCAGCCATCAGGCACAGGAAGATCGCGCAGCCGAAGATCCAGACCAGCTCCCTGGGCTTTCTGTAGCTGCCGTAGATCAGGCCGCGGAACATGTGCAGGTAGACCACGACGAAAAAGGCCGAGGCGCCGGTGGAATGCATGTAGCGGATCAGCCAGCCCCAGGGCACATCACGCATGATGTACTCGACCGAAGCGAAGGCAGTGTTCGCGTCGGGTTTGTAGTTCATCACCAGAAAGATGCCGGTGACGATCTGGATCACCAGCACCAGGAGCGCCAGCGAGCCGAAGAAGTACCAGAAGTTGAAGTTCTTCGGTGCGTAGTACTCGGACAGGTGGTCGCGGTACGCGGCAAAGGCGGTCGGGAAGCGGTTGTCGAACCAGTTGGTCAGCTTCTCGGAGGCCGAGGCATTGGGGGAAATTTCCTTGAATTGAGCCATGGTCTGTCTCACGCCTTCTTGTCTTCGCCGATCACCAGCTTGGTGTCGGACACATACATGTGCGGCGGCACCTCGAGGTTGTCAGGCGCGGGCTTGTTCTTGAACACGCGGCCGGCCAGGTCGAAGGTGGAACCGTGGCAGGGGCAGAGGAAGCCGCCTTGCCAGTCATCGGGCAGCGAAGGCTGCGGCCCCGCCTGAAACTTGTCGCTGGGCGAGCAGCCCAGGTGGGAGCAGATGCCCACACCCACAAAAATTTCGGGCTTGATCGAACGGTGGGTGTTCTTGGCGTAGTCCGGAGTGGGGTACGCGGTGCGATCGGACTTGGGGTCGGCCAGCTGACCATCGAACTTGGGCAGGGCGGCCAATTGTTCCGGCGTGCGCTTCATGATCCAGACCGGCTTGCCTCGCCACTCGACAGTGACTTTTTCGCCGGGCTGGAGGGCGGAGATATCGACCTCCACGGCAGCGCCTGCGGCCTTGGCGCGCTCGGAAGGCTGGAAGCTGCTCACGAAGGGAACGGCGACGAACGCGCCGCCCACTGCGCCGGCACAGCCAGACGCGATCAACCACGTCCGTTTGCTGGCGTCCACTGGGGTGCTACTCATGGGGGTCCTCGACGGAAGATGCTTGGATTAGGGACAACCCGCGATTGTAGCGAACCATTTCAGCCCGACTCACTGTGTGGAGACAGTGGGCGCCAGGACGGGTGATAGAGAAGGATTTACGGCAGGAGGCCGCGCGCGCTTCGCACCGCCGCCAGCAAGCTAGCGGGGTCGGCACGGCCGCTGCCGGCGATGTCGAAGGCGGTACCGTGGTCGGGGCTGGTGCGCACCAGGGGCAGGCCCAGGGTCACGTTGACACCCTCATCG
>Ga0164292_10000573_pt1 | contig 29083 bp, 17 predicted proteins | sample GEODES117metaG_FD_111486 | JGI IMG/M metagenome (GOLD analysis project Ga0164292, IMG submission 111486) | Eutrophic lake water microbial communities from Lake Mendota, Wisconsin, USA - GEODES117 metaG | ecosystem: Environmental > Aquatic > Freshwater > Lake | place: USA: Lake Mendota...
AGCAGCGAAGGTAGCAGCGAAGGTAGTGGTACGGGATTTGATATTATTAAAGGACTAACTGATGATGAAAGTGGTAGTGGCAGTGGCAGTGGTAGCGAACACATTGGAGGTGCAAGTGACACCGAAAGCGAAGAAGAAGGCGAAGAAGACCTTCCCGAAATTGAAGAAATTAAACTAGTTGGTAGCGATATTTCATCATCTTCTCCAGAAGAAGCGGTAGCGGCGGCAGCGGCAGCTCCTGTTCCCACGCCCCTAAAAAAATTAAAAACACCAGGAAAAATCAGTATTGGAGATAAATCATTAAAGTCAACACCTAAACCCAAACTTGGCAAATTAGGAATACCACCTATTCGTATGCCTGTTTCAGAGCCCGGTTCAAATTCGAGTTCAAGTTCGGAATCAGAGTCAGAATCCATGTCAGAACGCGGGCGTGTTGGACAAGATATTACAGGTGCAAGTTTATCAAACCCAAATCCTTTCTTTAAGCGTCTCGAAGCATATGATCCTGTTTTGTTTAGTAAACGCTCTGGTGTGAAAGAGTATTCGCGGTCGTGTCCGTGGAATGTAAAACGTCAGCCCGTGATTTTAACAAATGAAGAAAAAGAACATATTGATAAAAATCATCCAGGGTCATATAACAGAGCAATGAAATATGGGTCATCGAAAAGCAAGAATTTTTGGTATATATGTCCACGATATTGGGACTTGCGACGAAATGTAAGTTTGACAAATGAAGAAGTAGAAAAGTTAAAAGAACGCGATGGAGATATTGTTATACCACCTGGTGCAAAAAGCGTTCCACCTGGAAAATATGTATTTGAATTTAAAGACAAATATCATATTGATCCTTCTACAGGCAATTACAGGAATTTATCACCAGGATTTATTGACAGCAAAGAAAGCGCGGGTAGCGAATATTGCATCCCATGTTGTTTCAGTTCTGAGAATTTTATAAAAGATAAACAAAATTTACAACGTCAAGCGTGTGGTTGTCCAAGTATTACTGCACATAATGCTCAAAATCCAAACTCATTCAATTTTGAATGTGAAGGGAAGGAAAAAGCATTTTTAGCTGGACCTGTCCCACGTATAAGAGGTAAACTAGGTAGTTTGAAGCCACTATCTATGCAAGTATCAGAACCGGATTTTAAACAAGCAGAAGAAGAAGAAGTCGAGTTGGATGCACAACAGGAAGCTAAAGCAAAACTTGACCAACCTTTTCCAGGGTTAAAACCACGTCTCTCTTCTGTTAAAAAGTTAACGTCGTTACAGAGAAAAGAAGAACTAGAAAAAGCGACTAAACTAGGCGAAGATTTTTCCGTTATTAATGAAGAAGAAAAAGAGGAGGAGGAACAATCAAGGGAAGACTCGTTATCAACGCCTACCTCTAGACAGGTTGTAAGCGAAAGTGACACCTCAGATATAGAAAGCACTGCAAGTCGTCAACGTGAAAAAATACTTGAAAAAGAATTTGTTGTCATGGGTCCTGAGCGAAATACAGAACTAACCGATGAATCTTACGGCTATTTATTACCACAACTGCAGTTATTTTTCACACATAGTTTTAAAACGTGTACCATAAACGATCGAAGCACTATGTTAAAACCAAACGTGGCGTGTTTGATACAGAAAGGTGTTCAACCTGGAGAAGTCAAAAATATAAAAACTTATAAATCCGTAAATAAGAAAGGATATACTATCAAAAAGAGAGAATTCATTTACTATAATAAAAATCAAAGTTTTATTGGGTCAATCGCAGATATTTATAAAAAATATCTTGAACTTATGAGTGGCTCTGCACCAGGAGCAATACCTATTAAAAAGATTTCAATTTCTAAAATGAAACAGATTATAGTCGATGCAATTGACATTGATTCTTTTATGACATATCAAAATGGTTCACTTGTCGATACATTTAGTTTGAAAAAATTCCAAAATCCCGATGCCGATTTAGATAATGAAGGTATGGATGATTATGACTATGATGCAAAAAGTGACGTGGAATCACTCATGCATGAACCAGGTATGGGTGATGCAACGCCTAGGTCAAATGCTTCTGAAACATTTGAACAAGAACTGGGAGGGGGTGCAGGAAGTGATGACGAAGAAGGCGCAAGAGCAAAAGCAGGAGAAGAAAGCGAAGATGTAGAGTTGACTAGTTTTTTTAATCCGGTAGCCGCACCAGAAACAGAGTCACCAGAAATTCAAGACATTACAGAAATTGAATCTACACCTACATCTGCTTCTACCTCTTCTCCTGCTGCTCCTGCTGCTCCTGCTGCTACTGCTGCTACTGCTGCTACTGCTGCTTCTGTGACTAGTCTTAAACCCACACAACCTTCCCTACTACCCTCACCAAGTCCTTCCCCACGTGCATCTGAAGTATCCATGCGGACACAACCACAACCATTACAAGAAAAAAATTGTACTATTGACGACACACTATTTAAGTCACTTATTAAAAGTTCCAAGTTTAAGTATAAAGATTCAGCTATTTTTAGATCCATCAAAGATAAAAGTTACAACCTGGATGACCCTCAATATGTATTTTTTAAAAAACTAGTGTGTTCTTATGAGAATTTTATTCATTTTGTAAAAAGCAAGAAATCATATATCGACTATGAATATCTATGGGATATAATAAGCCGACCAAATCCGAAATTATTTGTTGATGGATTAAATCTTGTTATTTTGCAAATATCCAATCGTGATATAACAAACAATATCGAGGTATTATGTCCTACAAATCATTATACGAATACAAAAAACTGGTTTGATGATAATAAGAAAACTGCGATTTTAGTAAAACGTGAGGTTAAAGGTAATATATTTTTTGAACCAATATATGAAATCCTGAATGTAAAACCTCGTATATTTAATAACTTATTTACTATGAAACTGGTAGCTGGTGAACCAGCAACAACAAGACTATCCCAAATACCTGCAACTATTCGAAAGATTCTTACAAAGATTAAAACTGCATATGATAGTCAATGTAAACCATATAATAGCATTCCACGCGAAGGGACACCAAATGCATCTAAGAAATTCATTAAGTTGTATGAATTTGATAGGAACCTCACTTTAGAAGAATTGAAACCTCGTCTTACACAGGGTAATTTTAATATTTTAAATCAAATTCTAAATTTTGATGGTAAGGTCATTGGTGTGTTTATCAAAGATCAAGAGGGGGAACAACAAATGTCTGGCACGATTATGTGCGAACCATCGGCAATTGACCCATCCATTGAACAAATCAACTATATCGACGACGAATCATTATGGAAATCATACGATGAAACAATTATTTTTCTCAACCATGTATACGATAAAATAAAAATCCCATGCAGACCACGATTCAAAGTAATTGATGATGGCAAAATTGCTGGAGTTATAACAGAAACAGACCAGTTTATATCCATCAAAATAACCGATGAAGAAAGTGTGCAAACCGAGGGCATATTTGACATTCCTGTTTTAAATGCAAGTGACTATAATATTGCTGACTCAGAAATTAACGCGCACTTAAAAGAAGACCCAATACGCGAGAAATATGTCAAGTATATTTATTTAGAAAATAATTTTTATAATGTCTTTCGTAACATAGTAAGAATATTGATAAACAAGTATGAAAACAATGAAATAAAAGAAAGTTTACTAGCCCTTATAAAACAGACAGATGCCGAAATGCCATATACATTAAAGCTCGCAAACCTACAAGCAGAAATAAAACGTCTTATCTCAAAATACGTAACATTTGACAGCATGCACTATACAGATGCAGTTTTGGAAAGTATTGGCGAAGTGACAACAAGTTGTTTGACGAGTTTAAATAAAAACCCTGACAAATGTAGCGAAACAAAATACTGCGTAAAAGAAACAGACGATGAGGGACGTTGTAAAATGGTTATTCCAAAACAAAACTTATTGAACCCAATGCATAACAACGAAGTGATGTATATTGCGCGACTCGCCGATGAACTTATTAGATACAATCGTATTCGTGTCTTTATGTTTGATAGAAAAATATTCCCATTTATGAACGTTGCATACAATCTTAGACAAGACGAAATTATTTTATCACAAACTATGCTTATTAGTGGATATTTTAATAACTTGAAACCTATGATAGAGAATAAATATGCAAACTTTAACACATACGATACTGCAGACCCAATTCTAACAGAACTATATGAAAGTATATATGATAGTCACCAAGAAGAGCGACAGATATGTGCAACAGAATCAAAACCTCTTACAACTGAATATAAAAAATATTTTAACCCACCCTTGACAAGTATAAAAATATTGAAATTTGCGCCATCGGCGCCAGTATGCACATTTGAAATATTGCTATTTATTTTGAAAACTGAGGCAATACGAACTGGTAATAAAAAATTAGAAAATATAACGATTAATCGGCTTAAACTTATAGTTCTGCAATTTTATATTGAATGCATTGAAAATTCGAACAATGAAGTAAGTATGAAAAATAATATTGCGGATATTTTTAAGTACTATGGTATGAGTGATATAGGTGAAGAATATAAGGAAAAAATTAAAACAGGCGAAGATGAAGATTTTATTGAAACAATTCCATTTTTGGAATCATACTGGTTGACGCGTTTGGATATATGGATAGTTGCAAATTACTATAAGCTACCTATTATTTTATTATACTATCCCAATATGACATTAGTTGAAACACAACTATCGTTTAGCACTTTGTCGACTTACTTTTATGATACATCGAGTGTTGTGGAGATACAAGAGGCGGATGCTGAACGTCGACGTGACCCAAGCTCTGAATCAGAAAAAGAAGAAGAGGCGGAAGAGGAGGGGAGGCTTTCGGGTATGGGTATGGGTATGGGTGCACTAGCAGTCTCCAAAAAATATATGCAAGAATATTATTTTATAGTTGTCCCAAGAATTAAAAATGAAGGCGTTGAAGTTCCAACATATAGTATCATCAGCAAAGATGATAAATATTTATTGCCTTTATCTGCAATGCGTCCAGAAATTCAGGATAAGATAATCGAAGAAATGTCAAAACATTATGTTTCATCATCTGATATATTAAGTGGAACAGGAAGAGGACTTAACATGGATGACCTCGATGATGTATTTGAACGAGAATTGAAAAAAGATGAATTTACGGAGAATAAAGAATATATAGTATCCTTTGTTAGAAACTTTAACATATATAAATTGTTAAAAGAGAGAGAACGCGCCATGTCTGTTTTTTCTATAGAGTCACAAACACCACCACCAGAGTTTGATGTAGGTCAAAGTCAAGGTCAAGGGCAAGGGCAAGGTATAGGTGAAAGTCCTCAACTATTCCCAGTAGAAGAGCAACTATTTTCACAGAAAAAACTACCAGTTGTAAAATCTAAGAAACATGTTATGCCTCTTTCATCACTAAGGATGGAAAAAGAAGTTACCAAAAAAGTAAAACCACCTAAAGCTGAAGTTGCACCAAAAACAACGACGGCAGCGGCAGTGGCAGCAGCAGCAGTACCCAAAACATCATCTAAAAAACCAAGACAAAAAGGTGTTGCAGTTCCTAAGCTTAACTTAAACCCAATTGATGAAGATACTCCTACACAACCCGCACCCATGCCCGCGCCGACACCAACACCTGCACCCCTATTATTGCCAACTTTTCAAGCAAAAAGTAGTTCTAAAAAAATAAAACCCATCACGATTGGTTCAAGTGTGGCATCAGCGGTGGCACCAGAAGCAGATCAACCCGAACAAAAACCAGAAGGACAAGAAGAATAAGATATATAGAAATCATGAAATAAAAATATAATTATAATTTTGTAATTCATTATAATTATATAAGTGTGTATGTATTTGTGCACACGTATCTATCTAAAATCCAACATCATAGCTCATCATTACATTGCCCAAATTCTCCTTCTTGATATTTGAAATAGTTGCATTCATTGACAGATTATGAATCGAACACGCGTCATCAGGATTCTCCATTTCAAACGCCGCATCAATCTCCTCATTTGCGTCAATAACATTGTATTTTGACTCACCGCTAAATTTCATCATCTTATTCATATCCAGCAACACCTGAAAACAACTGGTGCCAAAGTATCCTTCCTGTCCACACATCACATTCGCAGATACACCACGCATCTCATCCAATTCAGCATGCCTCGCCGCTTTCAAAAACATCTCCGGTGTTTCCTCAAATGACGCCTTCGCAATGGGTCCAATATCATCATTATTGATTCCATGTCGAAAGATTGACACCATATTTGCGCTTGCAGTCATTCTATCCGCCAACATAATCAAGTGGTGATAGTTAATATATGTATTGTCAAACTCCAAAACCTCTGAAAGCTCAGTAAATATAGCTACACGTGCTGCTTCAATTCCTAGCACATTATAAATCTCCTGAATATCATTACTAATCGTTCTCGTTACATCGATATAGTCGAGCGCCAACGCAGTAAGCAGATTTGTTCCAGTGGTATCAAGTACCCATGTCTCCTTCTTTGTATATGCGCCGTCAACTTTTACAACCGAATCTGTAATCTTTCGCAACAATACATTTGACAACCCCTTGACACCCCGTAGCACTATATTATTCAACATATTGTCCTGAAAGTTTTTCAATATATAAATCTGGTCAGACTGGTCAAGTGAAAGCGGGTTGTTATTTTTTTTCTTCGAATTTGTAATAATATTGTTCAAACGAATCCGGAAAACCAAATTGTCTGCATTGTAGTCAGCATACATACACGTTACTTCACTGCCGTACATGTTCTTCAGCGCAAAGTGAACATCATCCATTGTAATTTTTCTGTCAAGCATTTCTTCCTTATTCATCGTCATGCGAATAATCCATTTTGATTTTTCATTTGGCGCTTGTTGTTGTTGTTGTTGTTGTTGTGCTTCTGTAGCGGTGACAGCAGCAGCAGCCGGAACACTTGCTTTAGAAAGCGATACACTCGATGGTGAAGATGCAGCAGCAGCAGCAACCAAGTCTTCTACAAGTTCACTACCTTCGCCACCCTCACCTCCCGCAGGCGCTGATGACGATGACGACATGCATTCATCCACCATCTTTTCAAACTCAAAATACTGCGTCATTACTTCCTTGTCTTGGGCAATAAGTGTATTCATATCATCAGGATCAAAACAAATCTCAACCATTTCAACGATTTCGCCCAAAATTGTAATCTCGACACTTGGAATTTTATCGCGAACTATATCTTTATCAGTTTCCTCGTCTTTCTTCATGTAAATTGTCAGCGACGGATTCTTCGTATTTTCGGACAATGATAGAATCTCTTCAATACGCGGCACACCACGCGTGACATTCGACTTCGATGCAACACCCGCACTATGAAATGTATTGAGTGTCAATTGTGTTGTCGGTTCTCCAATACTTTGCGCGGCAATCATACCAACCATCTCACCCGGTGCAACGATTGCACGTTTATACATTAGCACGATTGTATCTAGTAATATAGTAAGTGCCTTCTTGTTAAAACGTTTCACTACCAGCAGCTCTTTTGGCGACAAATAGTAGTAATACATCGCCTTGAATAATTCAGTTGGGGGCGCATAATGCAGAGTTTCCAGTTCTTTATATTTCTCCTCAATCATATCATACACATCGATGGGTGTAATATCCACCATAGAGTTCTTCGTAATATTTTGCATTCCTTGCACGTTGTTGATAATATGTGTAAAACAAACAGGCATATGAACACCCTTATTATCACGCATTTTAAATACGTTCTTCACAATGTCATCGCGATATTTTATCATCATATCCGTATATTGTTTTGTCTTCATTTCCAAATCCTTGACATGTTTTTTAATACGTGTAACCGCCGTTTTTGTAAACACCGACATCAGCACACCATCTTTGTCTTCTTGCGTTGAAACATAGTAGTGCGCATATATTTCCTCAAGCGACATGGCAACTATTGGAATCACTTGGTTTTCAACTTTTATCGTGTCTATTCCATCGTCACCATATGAAAATTGAACGATTCTTTCCTTATTATTTCTTACAGACATGTCATATCCAATTTTCAAATCCTCCAAGCCTTTGATTAAACGGCGCTGGATATATCCTGTAGTGGACGTCTTAACAGCCGTATCAATGAGACCAATACGACCAGCCATAGCGTGAAAGAACAACTCCTCAAAGCGCAACCCACTAATAAATGAGCTTTCTACAAATCCACGCGCATCTGGCGAGTCATCGTATTTTGTAAAATGCGGCAGCGTCCTGCTATCAAATCCATACGGAATACGTTTGCCATCAATTGCCTGTTGTCCCAAACACGACGTCATTTGTGAAATATTAATTTCACTTCCTTTAGATCCAGCGGTTACCATCGTAACAAATCTATTATCTTTGCTCAAAGATTCAAGACCAATTTTACCAGCATCATTAATAGCCTTATTCAAAATATTCGACACCTGGTTTTCAAATTCAATGTCATTTGTCTTGCCCGTCTTGTTATCAAATACACCGATATGCAACTGATCAATCAAGCTCTTAACGTCCGTCTTCTTTAATGTAATGACATCAGCAATTTTATTATTCGTCTCGGCATTCGCAATCAAGTCGCTGATTCCAACACTATATGCAGCGACTTTCATATAATCCGTAATAATATTCTGCAAATCGTCAATAAATTTTGCGGATGTCATGTTGTTGAAATCATTGCATGTCCGATGAATCAATCCATTTGTGCCCGAACCAAGCACTCCCTTGTCCAGTTGTCCGCGCATATATTTTCCATCACGTATTTCTAGCACATGGTTTGACGTATTATAGTCGTCTCCATCTTTGAACTGCTTCGTTTTGTATTTCAGCGAAATCGGTGGCATGATTTGCGAAAGAATTTCAAAATTGGAAATCACGCCATCTGCGGTATTTGTAAACAGGCTTTCATCAATAGTTTGCAACGCCATGAGCAAGTTCATTGCCGCGCGGTTGTCAAATTTCACTCCAACGCGTGTAAACTGATACGACCCAAGCAGCGAATCCTGAAAGATACCAATAATCGACTGGTTGTTTGCAGGACTAATAATCTGGAATGGAACTGCTGCCAAATTCTTTAATTCTGCCTCGGATTCCTCATCTTGCGGCATGTGTAAATTCATTTCATCTCCCGATGAATCCCCCATGTTTCCAAGGGGGGCGGACTGTATCTTAAGCAAGTTCAGGATGGCTAATCCGTCATAACTCACCAACACCCGTTCAGTCTCTGAGTGCCTTCCATAGTCTACCAAGCGACATTAGGAAGTAACACTGCGGATTGCCCAATTCTTCGACATTATTACCATTGGGTTCGGCTATTAACCGAGTTCCCCCATTATGTTTCCACTATGGGGTGGTAGTCAAAGACTCTAAGGGGTTTCCCGCATCAAGGTGTTTTGCCGTATAAGTCATATATTATTTGACCCATCCGACTAGGAGGTGGCACGCTTTTAACGCCTCCTGTTTTCGACAGAGACTTTATCGAAATCCGCATTATAAGGTTTGGTATCACCGACATTCATTCGAAACGTATCACCCTGATACATAATCCTGGCAATGTGACACATCATACTCATTCTGTGCAGTGTAGGCTGACGATTAAATAACACACCATCGCCATCCATAATATGCCTATGAACTATGTCGCCATTCTCAATACGGATATTCTCGCGGTCAGCATACCGCAGTGAAATATTCTCGCCATTTCGCTTTTCCAATATTTTAGCACCAGGGTATTCATCAGGACCATTCCGCACCAGTTTCAGCAGGAAATTCTTGTTCATATCATTTACCGAAATCGGCTTCGTAATATTCTTCGCAATCTTCAAAGGAATACCGAGTTCGCGAATCGACAAGTTCGGGTCGGGTGTAATAACGGAACGCGCCGAAAAGTCAACACGTTTTCCCATCAAATTGCCTCTGACGCGCCCACCCTTTCCATTCAATCTGTCCATAATCGATTTCAGCGGACGCCCAGAACGTTGCGCGACTTGACCGACACCTGGAATATTATTATTGATTTGTGTCGCAATATAATACTGCAAAACGTCGTGCCATCCGTCGATGACTTTTTGCGCGGCTTTTTCATTTATTTTTTCCTGAAGTGTTTTATTATGTTTTATAATATTTACCAAAATGTGACTGAGATCGTCCTCGCTTCGTTGTTGACCATCCATTTTAATTGAGGGACGAACTGCTGGGGGTGGGACCGCCAGCACTTGACAAATCATCCAATCAGGGCGCGAGAATTGTGGACTAAATCCCATGAACGATACATCTTCATCCGAGATACGCCGAAATATTTTCAAAACAACTTCAGGTGTCAAATGCATCGTAATACTTTTCTTTGTGCCACCTGCAGCAGCACCACCCCCTTCGCCAGTGCCTGCGCCACCTGTCTCTTCCGTCTCATTGCTTTCCCATTCCGCAATAATTGTCGCGATGTCTTGTTTCTTGATTCTCTTTGGCTGCAAGCAACCGCATCCATCGTGTGTGTCATCACCGCATCGCTTAATCTTGCCGCAATACTGAAATACACTACCCCATCTTTGTTCGGATTTCATATCCATAAAACGACGATTTGACTCTTTATCAATCAGGAGTTTGCTACATTTGATGCAAACGCAACTCAATATTTTTCGAATCGTAGTCAAGTATTGAATATAGAATACGGGACGCGCCAACTCAATGTGCCCAAAGTATCCTGGCGTCTGCATATAGTCTAAACCATCCGTTGGACAAATAAGACCGGGTTCGAGAACACCCATGCGTGCATCAAATGGTCCACCGACCACAGGTCTATTATTATCATATGTATTTCTGTCGGTAATATGTGCAACCGACGACTTTCTTATCTCATCGGGTGACATGATACTAAATTGAATTCCAATGATTGGTGAAACATTTTGAACTGCTACTTTTGATTGACCCTTTTGTGAGAACATTCTTTCCTTCTTATATTAATAGAATAATATTTAGATTGTTTATCAATTTTCTTAATTAGAAATTATAATAATAAATAGATAAATAGATATTTGAACGAATTAATGAATTATCTAATCGGTGAATTAGTAAAATAGAAAAAGTTGAACTATAACTTAACGTAGTTTGAACTACTTTTTGTATTTTATAGCATAATAGTCAACATTTTTATCACAAAATTACATAACTTTATTTGAACACCGAATTCTTTATTATTATATTTTATTTTTCCTTTTTTATACTTTTAAATTGAAGGATATAAAAACATAATTATATACTATATTAAAGTCAACACACCACAACACACCACTATTCAAGTCGGTTTTATTGCAACTCAAATAAACTATGCCTTTGTCTTCAAGTTCTCCCAATGTGAATATGAGCATCTTTGAAAAATCAAAGACGTCTAAAAAGGAAAATGATAAACGTAAATATAAAAAATCAAATGACTCAGATGGAGAAAATAGCGCCGACGACAATGGCAATCACAAAAGCGACTCGGATTCGAGTGTGTGCGATGAGAAGAAAGGGCGCACGAGAAAGAGCAAGAATAAAACAAATCGTGGAAAAGACGCTACAGGTGGACCAAATGACGAGGGACAAGAAGAATTTGATATGCAAGAATATAGAAAAATGCTTGCTGGTATGTTTCCGTCAAAATATATATCTAAAAGAGTCGAAAATATTCAAAATAGTAAAGAACGTGCAGTAGAATCGATTTGCAAAGATTTGAATCTTGAAATACAAGATAAACATGGCGAGAATCACGATTCTAAACCATCCAAAAATACTGAAAATAAAAAAGGTAAGAGCACTAGTTCGACTGAAAAGAATACAAACAGCAGGAATACCACTTATAAGAAGGGCGAAAAAGTCACCAAGGACACCAAGGGCGACAAAAATGAAAAAAGTAAATACAATACCAGAAGTAAATCCAAAAAACGTGGTTCAAATAATCCCGAACCCCCAGTGCCCTCGACGGATGATGAAGAAAAAGATGGATCGGATAACCAAACATGGCGCACAGATGAGTCGGGGTCTGAGTCAGACTCAAGGTCCTCTACGTCAACAAGCACAACTTGTTCGGATGAAAGTGGTAATGAGTCAGGCTTCAATGAATTTGCAAAAGACCAATTAAAAAATGGGAAGTTCAATATTGTAATTAACTTGGTGGATGACAAGAGGCGGCGCTCGGATTCGGATTCTGAAAACGAATACGATGACGATTATGAAGATGATTCTGAATATGATTCTGAATATGATGACGATGAAGAGGACTATGACAGCGAAGATGAAAGCGAATCTGATAATGATCGCGACTCAGATTTGGATTATGAACCGAGTGAAACAAGTGAAGAAACTGAAGTATATGACTCGAAGCATAAGCACGGACATGGGCATCACGGACACCATCATAGCCATGGCAAAAACAAAGATAACCACACAGAAAAAAATAAGAAGAAAGATGAAAGCGGTGGGGGTGGCAGCGAATCTCTTGAGACTATATTGCGAATCAAGCAACAGATGGAGGACATTTTGAAAATTAACAAGCATGATAGTATTGCACGTGAAACATTGCAAAGTATGATTCGCAAAGAGAAGGAGTTCAAGGAGCGCGAAGAGCAAAAGTTGCGCAGTCATAAGAAGAAACATGTGAAAAATTTCAAGAAACTGCTTCGCCAGAAGAACTCGACCAACGACCTCAAGTATTTCAAGCAACATTTGTCAATGGATGAACAAACCGCCGTTTTGAGCGAGTTGCAGTGTCTGAACAAGTTGACGATTACGGACAAACCATACCGCCTGGCACTTTTGCAGTCGAATATTCCGCAAGAATTCAAAGCAATTGCATTGAAAAAAATCACAAATCTGCGTCGCATGGAGCCTGGAGCGGGTGAATATTATAAAATCAAGAACTGGGTCGACACGTTTATGCAGATTCCATTTGGCAGAATTTCGAATTTGCCGCTTACGATTTCGGATGGAATTGAGAAATGCCACGAATTCATGGAAGATGCAAAGTCAAAACTGGATGGCGCAGTATATGGTCTAAACGATGCAAAAATGCAAATCATGCAAATGCTTGGGCAATGGATTTCAAACCCTTCAGCAATGGGCACTGCGATTGCAATTAACGGACCAATGGGGACGGGCAAGTGTCACACATTTGATACCCCTATCTTAATGTATGATGGTTCGATTAAAATGGTGCAAGACATAGTTGTGGGCGATAAAGTGATGGGAGATGATTCAAAGTGCAGGAATGTATTATCCTTAGGCAGAGGCGAAGATGACCTATACGACATCATGCATTCAAATGGAGAAAAGTATGGTGTAAATTCAGAGCACATCATGTGTTTGAAACAATCGGGAATGAATATTATAAAAAATGTAAAGACGAAATCAGGAGAAACTAAATACAAAGTGTGTTACTTTGACAAAAATGATTACAAACAACACAGCAAGCGATTCAGCGACCAAACAGAAGCAGAAAGATACTTACATGATATGAAACTCGAGCATGATTATATTGAAATCCCTGTAAAGACATTGCTAACATTACCCAAGTATATTCGTGTAAATTTGAAGGGATACAAGAGAGGTGTCGAGTTTTCGAGCAAGAATGTGCCATTCGATCCCTACATCATTGGTGCTTGGTTAGGTGATGGAACTTCATCCAAGTCAGAAATTACTAACCAGGATGCTACTATTCTACACTATTTGAAAACAGAACTTAAAAAATATAATTTGAATTTGGTGCACAAGGACAAATATACCTATGGTATTTCATATGACATGCACGAACATGATACCAGAAATAATAAGAATAAATTCCTCCAAGTATTAAAGGATTTCAAACTCATCAACAATAAACACATTCCAGACGTTTATAAAATAAATGATAGGCAAACACGTCTGGAACTTCTTGCCGGAATTATTGATACTGATGGTTCATATTGTGAAGAATCTAAGGGATATGATATTATTCAGAAGAATAAAGTTTTAGCGGATGATATATTATTTCTGGCTAGGTCTCTTGGGTTCTCAGCGAATATGAGTCAGTGTGAAAAATCTTGTATGTATAAGGGCGAAAAAAAGACAGGAACATACTATAGAATGCATTTGTCAGGTGATAACTTATCTTCTATACCCGTAAAATGCCCGCGAAAAATTGTCAAAAACGAGCGCGTGATTAACAAGGACAGCATGGTTATGGGTATTACGATAGAGCCTCGCGGATGGGGGAAATACTATGGATTTGAATTGGACAAAAATCACAAGTATTTGCTCGGCGATTTTACGATAACGCACAACACAAGTCTTGTGAAAGAAGGAATTAGCAAGATTTTGAACCGCGAGTTTGCATTTATTCCCCTCGGTGGTGCGACGGATAGTAGTTATTTGGAGGGGCATTCATACACATATGAGGGCAGCACATGGGGTAAAATCGTGGACATTTTGATACGCTCCAAGTCGATGAACCCGGTGATTTACTTTGATGAGCTGGACAAAATTAGCGAGACACCAAAAGGTGAAGAGATTATTGGAATCCTGACACACTTGACGGATACATCGCAAAATTCGCAATTCCATGACAAGTATTTCGCCGAGATTGACTTTGATCTGAGCAAGTGTTTGTTTATATTTAGCTACAATGACCCACTGAAAGTAAACCCAATTTTGATGGACAGAATGTATAAAATCAAGACGTCGAGTTACTTGGTGAAGGAGAAAATAGTGATTGCGAACCAGTATTTGATTCCGAAGATTCGCTATGAGGTGAACTTCAAAGAAGGTGATATTATCATACCCGACACAACGCTGAACTATATCATTGAAAATTATACGGACAAGGAATGTGGTGTAAGGAATTTGAAGCGATGCATTGAGATTATTTATAAGAAACTAAACTTGTATCGTCTTGTCAAACCAGGAACAACATTATTTGAGAAGGAGAATACACTGGTGGTTGAATTCCCATTTCATGTTACGACCGATGTGGTAAACAACCTCATCAAAAAAGACGACAACGGAATGAGCAAGAGTGCAATTAATATGTATTTGTAGTGACTAAACACTTAGTAGTATATATTAGATAACAAATGATAAACTATACTATTTTTATCATTTATTTTTATCATTTATTTTTATCATTTATTTTTTATTTTTATAACTTACAACACCATATGCTGCTGAAATATACTTGTAACTAATTTAAAACTCGTTAAAATACGCGGTATTGGTATTTTTGGGAGGACTATTATTTCCTCCACGCATCATGAGGTAGTTATATTGTTTTTGAGACATAGCAGCACATCCCATGCTGTTAGAGTATGTCCCAGGGCAAGACTCGGGGTTGAATTTGGTATCAGCAAAGAAAAATAATTCACCTTCTGGGAGAGGTATAGGGGGACCTGTATTGTATTTATAACTATCCAATTTATTTTCATTTCCCATACCTTTAGAGTACCTTAATGCATTTTTAACCCACTTGCTAAGATTCCAGCTATCACTTTTTGATTCAACTATATCTGCATAACCGATAGGTTGCCTTACTTCAAAATTCTCTTTTCCATCACCATTACCTACTAGAAACATTCCACCAGGTGTAAGTGCAGTCGACACAGGTCCCATAGTCTCAAAAGCTTTTTTTATAGGATTTATATTTTTATTTTTATCTTTAGTGGTATTTTTTGTATTCATACCCTCGATTAGTCCATACATGTTATTATTTGACCCAGAAAACATCATAAATAATATAACGACTAAAATTATAACGCATACTATAGTTAATGAACAACTTTTCATTTTCATTTTATTTTGTTTATTTCTTATACATAAAACTTAGATAAAAATATTAACAAATGTATAATATTTTCATCTTTAACACATATAATAATTTATATAATAATTCCTAAATAAATAGAATATATTTAATTATTTTCATATTTACTATGAAGTTTTCTGTATTACTGATACAGTAAAAACAATAACTACTATAACCATAATTAAAATAACAACATATGCCAATGTTAAACCAATAGCAACAAATAAAAATAGTGGACCTAAAACCCATCCAATAAGTGGTACAGATGAAAATATAACGTATAATAACCATGCAGCTATCATTGCTGCTAATGCTGCTGCTAAAAATACAAGAGCAGCAATAATAAGAATAAGAAAGAAAGAAGATAACATATCATATGCAGTAAAAAATATATACATTATAGTTACAAGTATACCTTGACTCCTATTAAATGAACTTGTAACAAGTTGTGATAACTTTGTTAATAGTGTTAATGCGTTCAAAGAACGATTCCCCAACAATCCAAAACCGCTTGCAATTGAATTTCTTAAATATAAAATAGCACCCATTAAACTATTCATAGTTCCAATAATAAGTGAAACACTTGCAGATATTAATATTGAAGCTGCTTCGATTGGTGCTAAAGCTACCTCGACAACATCTTTTAATAAAACACCAAAACAATGAAAAAAATTATTTGTAGCGTATTCATGCTTACTCATATTTTTTGGATTAATAATCATTCCTGCAAATGGAATATAAATAGGGTTACATCTATTTTGCTGCCAATTATTCTTGATTACATCTGAATGATTTTTTAAATAGGAATAGGAGAAAAACAAAGAAACACCTATAATAGTAAATACTGCAATAACAAGAGACCCACCATATCTATCTAAATACGTTGTCTTTTCATATAATTTATTTACTGCAGAAGTCAAGGGGGTATTCATTATAAAATTAATAACTTCTTTATAAGAAATATAACTAGTAGTATTTTCTTCATCTTTTTCTGGGTTTTCTCCTGATCCTCCTTGTGTTTCTTGTGATGGTGTAGATGTCGGTATAGGTGTCAGTGACTCGGCCATAATTTATAGTAGTTTTAGTTTTAGTTTTAGTTTTAGTTTTAGATAAAATATTATATACAGGATACTGATATTAATGTATATAATAAATGAATAAATTTGTATTAAAATATAGACTATATTTATTTTCTATATTATGATCTTTTTATTCCATCATTATTTACTTACTTACTTAACATTCACAAACATATTTACTAACCTTCCTGGCACTGCATTCCACGTTGACTCGGTAGTATATGCAGCACCTTGCATAAGTGAGAACGTTGCAAAGAATACACCTCCGAGTTTATTCATTATATCCTTTACTTTATTTACCATAAGACCCATAAGAAGAGAAATATTACCAAATATATTAAACATTCCCATAATATTATTACCCGTAAGACCTCTCATATGCCCAAACATACCCATTGAGTTGTTATTGCTCTGGTTCAGTGAACCCAAGTTTGCAGAAGCCAGTGTATTAGAGTAGTTAGAAGGTGCAAGCAAGGGAGCCATAAAGTTCGATTGCATATTTTGTATACAATATCCGAAATTTTTCATAGTATCGTGTCCAAACATACTTGCCATTGGCATTATCATTGGACTACACCGATACAATGCCCAGTTGTCCTGAACATTTTTCTTACCGATTGCTAAAATATTTGCGACATATAACCCAATAAATACTGATACAATAAATATTGATAATAATAAATCAGATAACTTCATATTACACTATAATAATATTATTTTGTTCTATAAATTGCTTATGTTGCGAATATATTATTATAGTATATTTTATTTATTTATAACAAAGTCAAATTTAATATTTTGCATTGCGATTTACTATGCATGTCTACTTTTCCGTGCCATACTTTTTTTATACCTTAATCTTCGTTTATGGTGTCTTGTCCTTGCACCACCCTGCATACTAGTTGTAGGAGCTATACTTGTTACTCTAGGTGTAGGTATTGGAGGAGCAACATTTCCTGCATTTTGTTGCGCTTGTAATAGTTGTTGTGTTCCAGATGCAATATTTGCATTCGCTCCACCTGATGCACCGGAGTATTGATGTACTTGCACCCCCCCTTTCATTATACGACGATTACACCCTCTCATTACTTTACGAATCGTTCTATTTTTACGCGCTTTTCTTCGAATCGTTCGTTTTGCCATTTTTATTTTATATATAGTATATATTTAATTATAGATTTTTATTTTTGTTGCAGTGATATAATAATATTGCACAAATATAATATTGCGCAAATATAATATAAATAATATATAGTAAATATAATATACAAATGAACCCTCAAGAACGTTTACAACTAGATAAACTTATTCGTGCAAATGATGTCGCCGATAATACAAAAGATATCCGCGAACTAAAGCATAGTCAGCCGCTTAAAGATGATATTCTTACGCTTATGAAATTAAAACACGAATATCAAAGACTTGCTAAAAGCAACCCCCAACAATTTGATACGATATGTGTTTCAAGGTGTTCGTTTCTTTTTAACAACTATACAGATATCTTTAATAAGGTAAAAAAGGATGAAATCGATTTGAATATTCTTTTTCAGTTGTTGCATGTTCTTAAACTGATCGAAGATGGAAAGCTTGACCAACATAGCGGTTCATTCGAAGTTGGAAAGCTATTGAAAAGTATTTATATCGACAGCGCGCTTAAGAAAGCAGACCATATTAATACTGCACGTGAACATTCTGATAAAAACAAGGACAAACATTCAAAAGCTGCTCCTGTGTTACCTCCAAAGAAGATTTCGTGGGCTGAATTTAAGAAGAGTCAGGCACAGGCACAGGCACAGACATATGTTGCAACTTCCGATGCTAACACAGATGCGAATTCCAATGTAACTAAGAAATAAAATAAATTGAAGTGATATTCCGAGTATTATTTATAATATACAAACGACATAAATAATACCTACTTACCTATATTAGTTTACACATTTATATTACTATTCATAAGTATGAGCATTCTAAAAAAATCAAAAACTGGTTTCCCAGGTGCAATACTTGTTCTTGTCGAGTCTCCTGCAAAGTGCGTAAAAATAGAGTCATATCTCGGCCCTGGATATAAATGCGTCGCTACATTTGGCCATTTTCGCACGCTTGATGGTCTAACATCTATTGACACGAAAAAAGACTTTGCTTTGCGTTTTACACTAATGGATGAAAAAACAAAACAGATTCAGCGTATTCGTGCAGAAATAGCGACGTGCACGGGTGGTGTAATTATTGCAACTGATGACGACCGCGAAGGCGAGGCAATTGGGTGGCATATTTGCGACACATTTAAACTCCCCACGGATACAACGCCGCGTATCGTGTTTCATGAAATAACGAAGCAGGCCATCGATAAAGCAATACAAAATCCGGGTATACTAAATATGGATTTGGTTCAGGCGCAGTTTGCACGTCAAGCCCTTGACTTACTTGTCGGTTATAATATTTCACCCATGTTATGGAAGCATATTGCATCGAGTGTTCAGAATAGTTTATCTGCCGGTCGGTGTCAATCACCCGCGCTTAGAATTGTCTATGATAATCAGCGTGAAATCGAAGCATCACCTGGTAAAATGGTATACAATATATTAGGTTATTTTACAAAGATGAATCTACTATTTACACTTACACGCCAATTTGATGCAAAACAAGTCGTGGAGTCATTCCTCGAAGAAAGCGCAAACCATGACCACCAGTTTAACTTACTATCGCCGAAAAAAGTGTCGAAAACACCACCTACCCCTTTTACAACTAGTCTTTTACAACAGAAAGCCAGTAGTGAAATGCATTATTCGCCGTCGGAAACGATGTCAATTTGCCAGAAACTATATGAGAATTCGTATATAACCTATATGAGAACGGATTCCAAGACGTATAGTGCTGAGTTTGTGAATAAAATGAAGAACCATATTATTTCGACATGGGATGAGAAATACGTGCATCCGGATATCAACCGACTGGTCATTGGGGCGGAGGCTTCCGCGCCCAAAGTAAAAGTATCAAAGAAGGCGGCAGCAGCACCCCCACCCGTAAAAGCGCAAGAAGCACACGAAGCAATCCGTCCTACAAAAATCGAAGTTTCATCTATTCCAGATTCGTTTACTGCACGTGAACAAAAATTGTATAAATTAATATGGACCAACGCGATGGAAAGCTGTATGTCAAATGCAACCTGTTCATCTTTAACTGCGACAATTACTGCACCAATGACTTATACAAATGAAAACGAGTATCGCTTTACGACCGAACTTGTAGAATTTCCTGGATGGAAAATAGTGGAGGGCTATGAAAAAGAGAACCCACATTACCAGTATTTACAAAACATAAAAAAGAATAGTATTCTGCAGTATAATAAAATAAAAGCAACATCGACCATGATTGAGTTAAAGTCGCACTATACGGAGGCTGGTCTTATTAAATTACTAGAGGAATGCGGAATAGGCAGACCATCTACATTCTCATCTATTATTGAGAAAATACAAAAGCGTGGTTATGTTATGAAAGAAGACGTAAAGGGTAAAAAAATGAAATGCGTCGATTTTGAATTATTGCCAGATGAATTGCAAGAGTTGCAAACAGAACGCGAATTTGGGGGTGAAAAAAATAAACTAGTATTGCAACCTCTTGGAAAAATAGTCATTGATTTCCTCATTACACATTTTAATAGTTTATTTGAGTATGATTTTACAAAACGTATGGAAGACGATTTAGACAAAGTTGCAAAAGGTGAACTAACATATAAAGATATTTGCGCATATTGTATGAGCCAGGTTACAGACTTGATACGTGAACTAAAGGATAAAAATATTCAAAAAGATAGTGTAGTTATTGATGATGTGCACACATACGTGATTACAAGTAAAGGACCGGCGATAAAATGTATCACCCAGAACGAAAATGGGAAAAAGGTGACTTCCTATAAAAGTGTTAAAAAAGATGTTGATATTGCACGACTGAAAAGAGGAGAGTATACACTTGAACAAATCGTAAATGAAAAAGGAACGATTGAAACTGGTGGAATGCATTTAGGTGTATATGATGGCGTAGATATAGTCATTAAGAAGGGGAAATATGGTTTATATTTTGTATGGGGTGAAAATAAAAAGTCGTTGTCGGGGATATTTCCAAAAAGTAAAAATCCGGAGACTATAACATACCACGAAATAGTTAAAATAATCGAGGCATCGCTTGTTTGCGTGAATGCGGGAGCAGCTGCATCAGACACGGAACAAACAAATACCAATAAAGTTCAAGAAACAATTGCACCTAAGGGAATGGTTCGTTTTATAACAAAAGACTTGAGTATTCGAAATGGAAGATTTGGTGACTATATATTTTATAAAACTGCTGAAATGAAAAATCCGTCATTTTTAAAAATTAAGGGATTTAAAGAAGATTATAAAACTTGTTCATTAGATATTTTGATTCAGTGGATTGAAACTACGTATAATATTAAAATTTAGTAGAACGGGAATGGTATGCTTGTCAAGAAATCATAATACTATAATATTTTTTTATAATTTAATATATATAAGTATATCATATAGTAAATTATATTTCATATAACTTCATAGACTAACTATATAATCTTAACCTATAAATATAAAATGGCATTTTTTAAAAATTTATTTAAAAAAGTTTCTGGCATGAAAGACAATACTGAACAACAAGAAATAATAAATAAAATAAATAATACATACGAATCTATTGCTAAGGGAATAGAAGACTTAAATGTCAAGGTAAATAGTGTAAAAGAGCTTAAAGTTAAACTTAAAAATTTACCTCCACCACCTCCTCAACCAAATAATCCAGCGTCGTCATCGTCGTCGTCGTCGTCATCGTCGTCGTCTGATGCTTCAAAAGATGGAGAAAAAAAGTCGGATGAAAAACCTGAAAATGTTCCACCTCCACCTCCACCTCCACCTGTTGCTGCTCCCCCTAAACCTGCTATATCATCTTCAAGTGAGTCGGATAGCGATAGTGGTAGTGGTGAAAACCCCAATATCCCTCCTCCTCCTCCTCCCCTTCCTGCAAAAACAGAGCCAACATTATCGCCGTTACCAATGCCGGGCGCTGCTGAGGCTACACCCGGTGATTTGAGAAGTCTTGATTATGATGGTGGTAAAAAACGCAAGTCACGTGCAAAAGCAAAGCGAACTATTTCTAAAAATAATAATAATACAGGCGGTGAACGTAAAAAACGCCAAAGAACACGTAAAAATAAAAATAAAAATAAAGATACAGAAGAAAACACAAATGAAGCGAACTCCGAAGCAATTTCTCAATTAATTTAAATAATAATATAAAAATGATATAAACCATAATAATATATATTCATATCATTTAGTCTTGTATTGTATAGTGTCATTTCATCTTACATCCGATATTGCGCAGGAACACGCAAACGTAAGTCACGCGCCATTTCATCGCGATATAAATCAAACTCCAGTGTAAAATTAAAATCGCAGTTGCTAAAATCGACTAGTCGCCCGTCATGATAACGAAGACGAATTTTTACTTTAGAAAGTCGTTCAAGTGGTGGGAAAAACTGCGACATATTTTGCAACATACTATTTCGTGAGTCAAAATACTGCGAAACAGGAATACCCAATATAGGAATCTTTGCAAATGCGTTATTAACTCTTCCACCATAGCTATTATCTGTAGCCGCATTTGTTCTACGAGGATAAGGCATTAATTCGTCCATATCATTATATTTAAACAAATCCATATAAAAAGCTGTTTCTCCAAATATACTAATTACATTTGGTGCAACAATATAGTAGCCAGTTCCTGATACTTGAAGCCATGTATAGTCTGCATCTGTTGCCTTTTTATATTCGTAGTTCAAATTGTCAGTTGTCGGTGTGGGGGTGTTATATTCTTCACGATTAAATCCTAAATAATACGGCAGCCCCCATTTGGTGGTCATACAAGTTGACAACTCATTAGGTGGCAATACTTTACAATTTTCATACGTTCCTGTTCCTGTGGAATAGTCTTGACTAGCATTGAATATTAGCGTAAATGTTTCACTCTTATTTCCAAACCATATTTTTTGATTCACTTCGTGGTATATCACAACAAAATCAGTATATCCAGGGAAATCAGCGTCAACTGCTTGATTCATTTTATTTGTAAGCTCGTTTGCTAATTGATTCGGCGAATAAAAACCCTCGTCAATAGTTATCGTATACGTATACCCAGCTACATAAAACGTCATTTTAATATTTTGATTTGTATTGGTAAATACGTTGTTGATAGAAGGAAAATTGGATTCAATAAGACGAATAGATTGCACATTTGTTAGTTGTTGTGGTAATGTTATTTCAAAAAGCGATGAACTTGGCCATGCACATACATCTCTATCTTCTGAATGTATCGTAACAAGTTTTCTTTCTAACACAAATGTTTGTTGTCGTTCAATTAATGGATGTTCTGTATATACATTTCTATTTAACATACCACTCATTTGTTTTGATTTGATTTGTTTTTATTTATTTTGCTTTATTTTTCTTTGCTTTATATACTTACTTATATTTTACTTATAATATAATTTAATTTATAATACTTTATATTATAAAATACTAAATTAAAATAATAAAAATAACTATATAGTCTATAGTATTTACTTTATTGAATTATAATACAAAATAGTAAAATAATAAAATAATAAAATAATAAAATAACATAATATGAATTCTTTAACAGATCTAGATAATATTGATGTGAGATTTAAAAGTATATATTATATTTTTAATATTTCACTTCTTTTAGCATTTGTAGGTGTATTTATAAAAATAGCATTTAGTTCACTTCAAATTGGTAATGAACAAGGTCCTGGTTTTTCCACCGCGGTTGGTTATATAATATCATTTATTTCATTGTTCTCACTTTTAATTGCAGTAATATCATATTATTTAAAGACAGGTGGTAAATGTTTTAATTTATATCCATCATTTTTTCAGATTATTGCACTTTTGATTATATTCTTTGTAATTATACGTCAGTCATTGACATATTCAACTATGATAAATGAAAATAAGGTTGACCCCGAATATTATAAATTTTCTGGATATTCAAGTGTTTTGATTATTTTTCAGATTATTTTAATATTTAGTTATTTGCGTGGAAATATGGCATGTATGACATCTGTTACTAATCCTATAACCGATCCATCAATTGGAACATTATATTTGAGTATTACGCTATTTATATTAAATGGGTTGTGTGTTGGTATTATGGAGGTCATTCTTCGACTATTTTCTACTTGTTTTTAATTCTCAGTTCCTTTATCATTATCATTCTTTTTCTCCTTCATACGATATAAGACATCCCTCACCGCATCTTTGATATGTTTCACTTTATACATAGACTCAAGTCTAGAAGTGTCTAAAAAATTATTAGAACGTTCGCTTTCTAATATTTTACGTTGTTCGTCTATATTAAAATTCTCCCATGTAAATTCCACATCTACGATTTCTCTATACATTTCTAAAATTTCATTGTGGCTTATTAACCCTGGATTTGTCATATTCATAGTTCCCGTTGCCCCCTTTTCACACATATCAATCATGACCGGTAGTAACTCCGGTAACACGGACATGGAATTATGTACCGAACATATTTTTTGATATTTCGTAATCTTTGTTATAAAATTACGTGGATGTATATCATCTGTTATCGGCATGCGAATCCGCACATTTAATACGTTATCAAATGCTTTCATCAACATATCCGTATATCCTTTTACTATCGAATATGAAGAACCGAAAAAATTGGGTTTTGAATCACTTGTAAATCCGTTCAATTCTTCTGCAAAGGGGTGCTCGTCGTCATATGTAAAAATACATCCTGTTCCTAAATATGTGTAGTGGATATTATACTTCTGTGATATCAAAGCAATCATAACAGGCGAAAACAGATTATCGCGGACGTTTTCTTTTATTTTGCCAGGTTGTTCAAGGTAGTCAATCGTTGTATATTCTTTGTCACCTATTTTGCCATGTGTTCTTCCAATAGTCGAAATAATATTTGTAGGTTCTATTAGTTTTATCTCTTCTTCAAGACTTTCTTTATTCTCTGCTCTTGCATTCCCAATAATTACATCATGACCTTTTTCTATAAGTAACTTATATACCTTTTCACCGATCCACCCATTCTTGCCGTATAGTAATACTTTCATTTGCCTTTCGGTATTTCTATACTTACACTTTTATTTTTATTTTTATATTGTTTTGTGCATATGCGTTTTATTCTATTCTATTCTATTCTATTCTATTCTATTCTGACTTGATAAGTTCATCAACTCCTTTATTGAAATTCGCTTCGATACTCCATCCTAGTTTTTTTATTTTTTCATTACTTATATAATATCTTTTATCATTAAAAGGTCTATCTTGAATATACTCAATATGGTCATCATATAAATCTGTATTTTTTATTTTTTGAATTAACATCTTTGCAACTTCATATACAGAATATTCCTCATTGTCGTCTGACCCAATGTTATATATTTCACCAACAATACCCTTATCCAATATAATATCAAATGCATTCACTACATCTTGAACATGAATAAATGCCCTTACATTTGACCCATTCCCTTGAATCGTAACTTTTTTATTTTCCTTTAGAAGTTTTATAAAACGGGGTATTATTTTTTCAGGATATTGGTTAGGTCCATATACGTTATTACCTCGTGTAATGATAATAGGTAGACTGAAAGAGTGGTAATAAGATTGTGCAATTAATTCAGCGCTCGCTTTTGTGGCAGCATACGGATTTGTTGGGCATAAAATACTTTCCTCTGTTTTTTTATTTTCACATTTTTCAATCATTGACTCACCATATACTTCATCTGTTGAAACGTGAATGAATTTTTTGAGTTTCCCATATTTTCGTGCAACTTCAAGTAAATTATGCGTTCCAACTATGTTATCTTTTGTATACTGCAATGCATCATCAAAAGAATTTTGCACATGACTTTGTGCTGCAAAATGTATAATATATTCAATATCATAATCATTTATAATATGGTTTACCAAATCATAAGAACATAGATTGCCCTTAATTAACTTGTATCTATTTTTGTATAAATCAGACTCTCGTATTTCTTTATTGATATTAAATTCTGATGCACAATAATACATGGCATCTAAGTTAATAATGTATACGTCATCGTATTTTTTTAAAATATAGTTAATGAAATTTGACCCAATAAATCCACAACCACCTGTTATTAATATATTCCTCATTGCTTTGTTTTCTTGCTTTAACCAATAAGAATATATTAATAAAATATTTTAAACATATTGCATATGAACTACATATTTTTACACCGAGAAAAACTTATATGTAATCCCGTATGTTTCATCATCTTCCCATAGTCCAGATATTTTAAGTATAATATTCATCGATTTCTTTTTTTCAATAGAGTCAGTAAACAATCGTATAACACCACCATCAAGAAGTTCCGATAAATTATATGACGGCATTTTTAGTGAATAGTATTTTTTTAAAATTATTTTTTCTATTTCTTTAATGCTATTTATGGCCTGTATATTTTTATCTGTATTGTAATACAGAATATTCTTATTGTATTGTCTGTCTAAGTTATCAATAGATAAGTTTATAAGAACATGAATGCCATTAAAAACTATACTGGGAGTAGAGTATAATATTCTAATATACCGACTTTCATTGATAATATTATTTTGTATAGGTTCATTAAAATAAATATATTCTTCTGTGATATTTTCTGGATGAATGGTTACAAGTTTCATTTATGTATACTGAAGTATTAAATATATTATTACTCGATATTTACACTACTATAATACTTACTATATATTTAAGTATTTCATAGCAAAATCTATAATATTAGATAGAAATATAATTTAAATCCATTCATGTAATTATAATAATACTGCACAAACATACTAACATAACTATTCTACTATTCCAATGAAATTTCTTGAAACACACTTTGATGACTATATTGCATCAAATAATAGCGAGTCACTTCATCCAAAAATAGAAAAAATATTCAAAAATTCATTGCCTGAAAAGGTAGAAAATTTAAAAAATATAATTTTATATGGTCCTAAAGGTGTAGGAAAGTATACACAAGCGTTGCAGTGTATTAAAAAATATAGCAATAGCGAATTAAAATATGAGAAACGTCTAACTATCAACTCTAACAAGGAGAATTTTATTATAAAAATAAGCGATATTCATTTTGAAGTTGATATGTCTTTATTAGGTTGTAATTCTAAGGTGTTGTGGAATGATATTTATAACCAGATTACCGATGTTGTTTCTATGCGCACAGACACGACGGGAATTATTTTGTGCAAATATTTTCATAAAATACATAGCGAATTATTGGATATTTTTTATAGTTATATGCAACGCCAGTCATTTAATAAGATAAAACTATTTTTTATAATTATTACAGAACATATTAGTTTTATACCGGATAATATTTTAAATAATTCACAAATTATTTCTATTCCACGTCCATCAATGGGATACTATAATAAATGTGTAAACTCGATGCATCCAAATAAAAATGCTCATATGTATGCTAGTGCAAATGCAACAGCAAGTTCTGCTATAGAACCTTTGCATAGTCACCATGATGATAGCGGTAGCGACATCTATAGTGATAATCATGGAGATGACCAATATAATGAGTCTCTTCCTTATACTAAAAAGTCAAAAAATAAATCAGTTGCTTGTACTTCTAATGCTATGTCTATACCTGTGTCTGTATCCATATCAGATAATTATAAAAATTTGACATCTTTATCAAATATTAAAAATGTAATTGTAAATACAAATGAGTTAACAAATCCACACGAATGTATATGTAATAATATTATAGAGTCTATAAAAAACCCAGATACTATTAACTTTTTAAAGTTTCGCGATATTTTATATGAAATATTGATATATGACTTGGACATAAACGAGTGTATATGGTATATATTGTCATGTTTAATACAGACTGATGTGTTAAACAAATATAATATTACAGATGTATTATTAAAAACATTCATTTTTTTTCAATATTATAATAATAATTATAGACCGATTTACCACTTAGAAAATTACATGTATAATCTAATAACAACCATAAATGGATATAAAACATGCACTTGATGTATTAAACTTAAAAACAAATTATACACTTGAAGAGTTGAAAAAAAGTTACAGGTTAAATGCGATGAAACATCATCCTGATAAAAATAATAATACTTCAGAATCATGTGAAAAGTTCAAGGAAGTAAATAGTGCATACTTGTGTTTGTATAATTTATATATTTCTCACCCTTCTCATCCTTCTCACGTGGATTCGGGTGATGAAGACTCTAAAGGAGAAGAAAGTTATATGGCAATTTTTAGAATATTTACGCAGTCTTTATTGCAAAAGATGTATACAAATATTTCGCAAGAGAATGCAAAGATAACTATAGATATGATTATAAAAATAATAGTAGAAGATTGTCATGAGTTTTCATTAAAAATGTTTGAAGATATGGATAAAGAAACTGCGTATACGATCTACGAAATCATACACAAGTATCATTCGGTGTTTCATATAAGCAACGAAAAACTTCTTTTATTCGAAAAAATCATAAGAAAAAAGATGGAGTCAGATAATCTTGTTATTATTTCTGTATCATTAGACGAATTATTTGGTGAAAATAATATATATGTATTAGAACACGATGATAAAAAATATTACATTCCACTTTGGCATACCGAGTTGTATTACAAAATAGGCGAAAAACAAAATATACCCATTGATTTAATCGTTCGCTGTATACCAACAATTCCTTCACACATCTACATTGATACAAACAACGATATTTTTATAGATTTGCGTATGAAAATTACCGAGTTATTAGAAAAGAAACAGATATCATTTCAAATCGGTAGTAAACATTTTATTATTCCTGCAGGCTTATTGTATGTGAAAGATAATCAAACATATGTATTAAAGGGTCAAGGAATACCAATTATACATTCAAAAAATATGTATGACACAAGTGAAAAATCCTCTATTTTTGTCAACATAGAATTGTTATGAACTAAGAATTATTATGAATGAATATAACTAATATATATTCATAATATATATTCATAATATATATTCATAATATATAT
>Ga0164292_10000574_pt1 | contig 29072 bp, 31 predicted proteins | sample GEODES117metaG_FD_111486 | JGI IMG/M metagenome (GOLD analysis project Ga0164292, IMG submission 111486) | Eutrophic lake water microbial communities from Lake Mendota, Wisconsin, USA - GEODES117 metaG | ecosystem: Environmental > Aquatic > Freshwater > Lake | place: USA: Lake Mendota...
CCTGGCACGGCATCACCATTTCGGTCTTCAATTCTAACAACAGGATTAGTATCTAAATTTACAAAATCACCATTCTGATAGATGTATAGATACAATCTATTTGTTTGATTTTTTAAGAAAATGTTTCTATCATCTTTAATGATATCATCATAAGTTGTTTGAAGGAATGGTTGATAAAATGTTTGAGTGTGTCTTGAAAAGAACGCCACACTATAACTGTCGGTTAAACCTGTAATGTTTTCAATTTGTGGTAAATATGCAACACCCCAACCAGTAACACCAGTTATTGTACCATTTAAAATACCATTAATTTCATTGGACATGTCCATGAGAATGTCTTCATTTCCAAATTCAAAATGTTGTCTCGCAACAATTGTTAAACCTGAAAAATTAACAGAACCTTCGTTTTTGTTATTATAAACACCAACCTGAGACCATCTGTTTAATGTGGTTGTTTGATACCAGTTAGAAGGTCTTGTTGAATAGGCTCTACTGTCTACATAAGTAAGGGGTGTAGAACCACCATTGGCACTGTTTTTAGATAGGTTAAAGTCATTGTAGTCATATCCCACACCCTCATCCCAAAATTGTGCGTCACCTGTACTACCTGAAGTTTTTGGAATTCTAAATAATATTAAATCAAATGATGTCGCTCTTCTTCTAGAGTTAGACATTACCGTATTTAATAGTTCATTATCAAATGACGAAGTATTTGTCATTTGAAGAACGTGGGTCATACCTGTAGTACATCCTGTAGAAATTGTACCGTCGGCAATACCTTCACGTAATAGTTCTAAATCTAAGTCAAATAATAAACGACTATAACCATAGTCTGGAACTATGTAATCGGATGCACCAAAATTCAATTCAATAACAGGGTTTCTACCCGTGTTTACATATGAATCGGAAATTATAGTATTGTTCTTGTTTACGTATGACCTTAAAATTGACATTAATCTTTTTAATATAAATATCAATTAAGTCGAATATTTCCATTAAGAATTTTTGTATATGCGTTTTGCATCTCAGTAAGTATGTTTGGAACACTTGTACCGTCTTGAGTTACAGGTACAGGAGGTAAACCAGGATAAGCGTGGGTATGTGTGGTAAGGAATCTAACGATAAGATTTAACAACTCTAAAAGTTCTTCACCTCTAACTAAACTTGATGTCTTTGGTATGAATTCGTCAACAAATTGTTCTAATGAAATACCATATAAAGTATTATCAAAATTAATCTTACCTTTACCAGGTACTGATGATGTGTTTGATAATAAAAACAAAGTATCACTGGCTAATGCACCATAGGTTGTTGGATTTGGAAAGTAGGATTGTTGAGGAACCAAAGTTCTTTTTATCTCAACAGGTTTACCCACTTTGTTTTTTGCGTATATTAATCCATATCCCCCTTGTTTAAGTGCGGAAAAAAGTTTAATCTGATTATATATTTGTCTAACATTATCATATGAAGCCGTTGAAGTAGCGCCCGATGTAGAACCAGATAATGAAGATGGGTCAATTACCGAATAAGTTAAATTATTGGGTCTATAAAATATAGGGAATTTATTTAACTCACTTGTAAATAATTGTGTTCCTGATAATGTAAATGTTGATGTATTACATTGTTTAATAAATCCGTTAATAAACTCAACAGTTTGAACCATCGACAATAATGTGAAAGATTCGGACGCAACTAAAATTTTAAGATTTTCTTTAACGGGTGTACCAACAGTCAAATTTTTAGAGTTGGTTGATAAATCTGGTTTTAACTGATATAGATAAACTGAACCAGCAAATTTATCTTGAGTGTTTTCAGGATTTGTTATTGTCCATTCTACCAAATATTTTACCTGTACAACAACCTCATTGGTACGTGCGACTATTTTAGGTGGTAAAGATACCTTAGTTTGATTAAATCTTGATAGTTGTAAAAACCCTCTAAGTTGATTACCAACAGGAACTACATTAGGTTGTAATTGACTACCTTTAAACTTTCCCGCCCTTATTAAAACTTCATCTTGTTTTACAACAACGTCCGCACTACCTCTACCTAATAAAGCATTGTCACCTGGTTCGGGGAAAACACCTTTATGAACTGCTTGGTCAGTATACGTACCATCTTGGTTCTTTAATGGTTTTGGATTTTTTAATTGAAATCCAGTCGCCGTGAATTTATTACCTCCTTGATAGTATTCGTACCCTGTAGTTGTTGGACTTGAAAACGTATTTTGAACGTAGTATTGGTTTTGATACTTAAAATCTTTATTTGTATACAGTACCTGAGCCATCTCACTGACCTTTGGAACTTGATACATAAAATATGGCATAAGAGGACTAAAGACAAATGGGTCTCTAATTGTCCAAGCGTCTTTCTGTTCATTCCATGGCGGGTCTGTAATAGAACTTACAATATCGTTATAGTTATCAATTAACAATTTAGCACGAATTCGACCCAACATCATTGGGTCTTGATTATCCATTACTGTTACTTGAAAAAATAGTGTGTTGTCGTTCATTATTTCCTTGATTCGTATTCTTTAAGAATATTATTATAAAGTTCTTCTACCTTATCTAAATAGATTGTTGAATTAATAATGTTTTCCTTTGTAAAGTCAAACTCAGACGTTAATTTTTCCATAACCTCAATTAACTTTGAATTTGGCTGGTTCTTCAGTTCTTTTTGTAATTCAATAATATTTTCAAATTCTTCTTTATTCATTTTATCTACTTTTTGCAAAAACTTTAATTAATCCATCAGGAGTTGGTATTGCAATCCCGTCTATAGTACCATTTTGAGCCTCTTCTTTTTCAGCACCTTTATTTGAGGCTAAATTAAATAATGCCATTAAGTTAGGAGACCCATCAGGTAAGGTTCCTGTAGGTATACCTAAACCTTGAAGTTCTTTTATTACGTTAATTGTTGACCTTTCTGATGATGTACCTGGTAAAAATTCAGTTAATAATAATAATGGTGCGGGTAATTTTGAACCAGGACCCGCCAACCCACTAAGCAGATTTAATATTGTTAATATTTCATCAACCAACGATTTACACTTTCTATAGTCTTGAACTCCTTGAATTAATTGTTGTACTATAAGTGCAATATCAGTCAACCTTTGTATCATCAATAATTTTTTGTTAACTTTACCTCTCGCAATATCATCTATAACCGACTTTAATAAAATTATTATATCTTTTTTAAGTATTTCAAAAAGTTCTTTAATAAAAATTGCGCCAATTTTAGAAGTTACATCAATATTAAAAGATTCAAAAACTTTTAAAAAGTCTACTTGGTTATTAACTATGTTATTAATTTGACCATTTACTGTACTAGCACTTTGAATATATGTGTTGGCTGAAGTTACTGCCTGATTATACAAACCAGTGGCGTCATTCTGAACAACTCTTAATAAAACAAATATTGGGAATAACACTTTTGGACTTAACACTGAACCTGCAAGTGCAAGTGGGATTTGTTTAATTACGTCTTTATTTACTGCGATTTCTAAATCAAAATTAGTTGGTAAGAAAACCTTCCAATCAGGATTTTCAAACAAAGTATTAGTTACATTTATAATACTTTGTACTTGCTCTTCAGTAGTTAAATTGTCATTTTCTCTAAACCCAATAAGCTCATCTACGAGTGTTTCAAAATCTACAGGTAATTTAACATTTTCACAATCTTCAAATTCAGTTACCCCAAGTTGTATATTAGAAATGGTTAAATCAATATTCCTTAAATCGACTTCAGTCAATTCAAAAAATGATTGGTCAATGCCATCTAATTCCGCAATTTTAGATACACCACTAACGTCAATTTCTCTTCTTGAATCAAAACACAACCCTAATATTCTTTGAAGAAATAATTGAAATTTAGATTGTTCAGTTATTTCATCCGCACCTAAATTGGCTTTCATTGATATTGCACCTGAAAGTATGTTGATTAAGTTGGCAGCAAAATCAACACTATCAAACAACTTAATTGTTCCGTAATAGTCTTCTAAAAAGTCTACAACTTTATTTTGAGTACCACCAGTTATTAAACCTGTCGGGTCAACTTTTGAAATAAGAGCAACCCTATAACAAGGTTGGTCTACTCCAAATTGATTTGTTGGACTATATTGAAAATCAAATAAATCTTGACCCGAAAGTCCCTGATAAAATTTACCAAATTCACCTTTAAAAGAATTTGTAGCACTTGGACCTTCTAATCTTAAGTTGAACTCTTTGTTCATTGGGAAAGGTCTTAGTCCTCCGTAAGGTTTAAAATCATTCTGAACCACATTAGGTTCTGGCTTTTCATAAATTAATTTACCTAATTTTGACTTTGTATTAACTTTTAAAATACTTGCAATGTCTATTGATTGTACAGGAACATAAATTCCTTGACCTACGGGCAACGTATCTAATGGAGTAAATTCTAATTGTTCTGAAGTTATACCTTCAAATGTTTGTTCTTGTGAACACCCAATTGCTCTAATTGCTGCTTGACCTATAATTTTTTTTACATCAGGCTCAATTTTGGTTGCGGTTTGAATTAAGGTTTTTTTAAGATAAGATAGTGTTGAAGAACCACTACCATTTGCTAATCCAATCATGTCTAATAGTTGATTGAATGAGTTTGGAGGTTGTCTTAAATACCTTTTTTGTTGCTCCGATATTTTGTTTAGTTGTGATGCAACATCTGGAATTCCTTTAGATTCGGAATTACCTGCAGTACTTTTTAATTTTTTTGCAGATTTTGAAACCTCAATATAGGTTTTAATTGAACTAATTTGACTCTTAGCGTCACCAAATCCTTGACTTAAATCTGCTGGCATATGTTATTTCATTTTGTACGATTCCTCATCGTTAGAAACATCCTTGTCAATTAGATTTTGAATTAAGTCGTCATCCAAATCGGCAAGTGAAAATGATTCGGTATTATTATTAGATTTTTCCCAAATACTCGATTGTAATTTTGATAAACTGATTTTCTTTTCAACACATTCGTTTACAATCTTTTGTTGTTTTTCAATTACAGGACCAATTGTCATCATGTCTCCTGGGTCTTTTAACATGGATAACATTTTGTTTTGGATTCTAATTGCAGTTTGTCTTTGTTCTACAAGTTCATTGTAGATTTCTTGCATTAAAGATAATATCGAATCTTTAGTAAAATTTATCTCTTTTCTAGTTGGTCTCGGCATATCTATAAATAGCGTTTAATCTGTTTTCATTTTTGATTGAATCAAAATATATAACTTTTTGAATCTTTTAATAGAGCTACGTATTTCTTTAGTACTTAAATTAGTCATTTCTCTTAGAGACAAGAGAATAACATTTTTATTAAATTTGTTATTGTCTGCACTTGAAAATATTGATTCGTAGTTTTCAAATAAATCGACTAATGCGTAACCTAATTTAACCTCATTTTCATTTAAATTTTCAGTTTCAACGAAGTCTCTTAATTCTTTTAAATATTGTGCAATAATTGCAGAGGTATCAACAATTTCTTCATCAATACGATACATCATATCAGGTCTCTCTTCGATACTGGCAGACATGTCTTCATAAGATACTTTTCTATTGGTTTCTTTTTGGTCTTTAATTATTTGACCCATCAAATAGTTTTTACATATTGTACCAAAATAGGAGTATGCTTTCTTTTCTTTAGAAGGTTTGAATTTATCAACCTTTGTCATTAAAAAAGAATGGGTGTCACAATGTATTTCGGTAAAATCCATATCTTTTCGATATAGTTTATACCTTCGTATTATTGATGAAATCATCTTATCGAGAGGTCCTCGTAAGTATTCATTATATATTTTGTTCTTTTCTTCAGCAGTTTCGGCTAATAAAAAACTTCTAACCGCGTCCTCTTCTCTAACATCAAAATAATTTACATTTACCGTTTTCCTACCTCTTTTTTTGGATGAAACATCTTCTGTTTGTGCAGATAGAGTTTCTGACATTATACATTTTCTGATTGGTATTTTATGTTTCTATCGTTTACAAAGAAATATTCTTTCTTTGCTGTTTGAACCCAAAATTTAACTTCATCTTCTAACATTTTATTTTCACCAAATTTGTAATTCCAAAAAATAGAACCTTCTCTCATGTTAGTATGTTTGTATCCAAGTTTTGGGATTGTCATAATTGAAACTGAGTTGTAAGTTAATCTAAGTAAGAACTCGTAAACAAAAGTTAATTTAATTGATGATTTGAATCCACCAAAATCTTCAATAACCGATTTTTTAATCACACAACCTGCGGTTTGGAAATTTTGGTAGTCTTGTAAAGTTTCATTTGTTAAGAATCCCATTTCTTGTGTAAAGTTAGCTGCAAAAGTTGCCTCATTAGTAAAACCTGCGAACATACCTTTTTCATCGGTTTCAACCACAACAGGTAAAAACGCTTGTACGTTTGGATATGAGTCAATATATTTTTTTACGTTCTTAAACCAAATTGAAGAGTATTCATCATCAAATTCGAATAGTGAAATCCAAGAACCTTTTGATTGACTGATACCATGATTTACTTGGTCACAATAACTAGGTTCTTTATCCCATAATAATTTTGTAACATTTAAGTTTCCAAAATCATACGAGTTTAAAAATTCTACCAAGGTTTCTTCCGAACTGTGTACAATAACAAGTTCTTCAATACCCACAGTTTGTGTTTTAATTGATGTAATTGCTTTTTCAAAATACTCGTCAAAGTTTCTTGCTTTGGACGATTTAATTGGTAATATAACTGATAGTGATAAATTAGTATTCATATTATTCTTCGGTTTTAGAAATTTGTTCTTCAAATGAGTTTGCTCGAGTAGTTAAATATCCTTCAAATAAAGAAGTTACTGTTGAGTCAAATTCTTGTTTATTCGTGTAATGCTCCGCTGTCTTTTTCATATTTTCATATAATTCAGGTTTGATATTATCTTCTAACCAATTTTGGATAAAATCGGCAATAAAGTCCGACATCATATTTGGGTCTGTCAACCAAATCCCGTTATCTTCATTCATCCATTCAGGTTGCATATATGGAACTTTACCAATTACAGGAACTCCTGATGCCATAGACTCTAATGGGAAGGTACCAAAACCACTTTGTTCGTCCATCCAAACACTAACAAAACAATCACGTAAAGAGTTTGCAAATTCTTTTTCAGATAAACCTCTTAAATCTCTAAAAGTGAACCATCTGTATTGTGGGAATTTCAAATAAAAAGTTTTAATAATATTAATTGTATCTGATTGTTCTTTAGTATGAACACCAATGATTGGCATTGGAGGTAATTCTTTTGGATAAAACGTTTCAGTAATTAAAGGTTTTAATATATCAAAACTACTTTGTCTCATAACATTTTCAATATACTCTTGTTGTTTCTTTGTTGTTGTAATACACTTAAAGAAACCGTATTGTGCCCAATTTTGTCCTGGCTGTAAAGTTTCAACAATATGAGAATAATTTTGAGTTAAAATAATTTTACCACACGGAAGATTTTTAATTTGTTCCATAATAAATCCAAACACTTCAGGAATTACAATAAAATCTTCAGGAGATATTTCCAAATTTTGACCTTCGATTGATTGGTGAGGAATTAACATATATTCTTCATCCATCCATGCTACAACTCCTGCGTAGTCATTTTTTTCGTGAAGGATAATTGGGTTAAACCCCGAATCTAAAAGAGATTTTGCCGTCTGATAAATTAATCTTACAGATGCTTTGGCATTTCCTTTAGTGTCTTGTACTAAGAAATAAATCCTTGATTTTTTATCTCTTAGGTTTTGAATTGATACTTTTACTTTTTCGTTTAACGATGCGTCCATATTAATAATGATTTATAAGTTTTTTATTTAATAAGCTATTGAATGCTAGTCTAAAAGGTATGCTGGTGTTCGTGCTTGATTTTAATCCTAATTTTTCATCAACTTCTTCATGTTCGGTTAATACTGTGTCCATTAACATTTTAACCATTTCAAATTTAATGATGTTAATTTTCATTTCGGTTGAACCCGACATTGTTTCATCATCTTCGTCATCTACTTGAGATGACATATCGATATATTCTTCCACTTTATCTAAATCGATGTAATAATTTTCGCCTAATACCTTAATCATGTAGTTCTGTTATTTTTTTTGTTAAATCTTTAAATGTTGTAATAAAATGTTCTACTTCAATATCTTTATTATATGAGGTTTCATATTTTATAACAATTTTATCTTTTGGATAATTCAATAATAGTTTAGGATTCGCCGTAAGTAAAACGTCTACTGAGTCCCAAAGGGAATTAATTGTCGATTCACTATAAAATTTTACAGTTTCAACCAAACAACCAAATTTAGAAATGAAGAAAAGTGATGCGGGTTTTGATTTACCCATTTCATCCGACACTATTAATATGTCGTTATTATCTCTCATATCCAAATAAAAATTATTGAAGTCCATCATACTTGAATTTTCTACAGAACCTGCGTGACCAAATATTTCCATGGTATGTTCTTTATATAAAAAATTGTATAATTCATCTTCATCTTTGAATTTAAGGTGCGACATAATATCCAAAGTTGTTAAATCAGACATAACTTCGTATTCTGATTTTTCTTCATCTTCTTTAAAGGGATTTTCTAAGTACCATTTTTCATACTCCTGTTGAATTTTTTTCAACGTGTCCCTTAACACACCGTTCAATTCTATTGCAATTCTCATTCAGTTTCGTTATCGTATTTTTGTAAAATTTTAGTAATTAAAGGATTCCTAACAATATCTTTTTTGTCTTTAAATTCAAATGTTGAAATAACAGTTGAGTCTCTAAATTTTTCAATTGCGTCCCATAATCCACTATGAGTTTTGTTTTTATATCTGTCAGATTGTTCAACATCCCCCGAAATAAAAAATTTACTATTAAAACCAATTCTTGTCAATAGAAGTTTCATTTGACTTGGTGTTGCATTTTGACCTTCTTCAAAAATTAAGATTGAATTATCTATATTCATACCTCTCATAAATGCCAATGCAAACACTTCAATAATTTCTAACTCTTTTAATTTTTCTCTTGCTTCTTTACCAATAATTTTATTTAAAAGATAATACGATGGAAAGATATATGGGTCAAGTTTTTCCTCTACGTTACCTGGTAAACTACCTAATTTTTCTTCAGCTTCAACTGCTGGTCTTACGATTATAATTTTTTCATATGGTGTGTTAGGGTCTGCCAATAAATCAATTGCTGCTTTCATGGTGATATAACTTTTACCTACACCCGCTGGACCTGAACATACTGTAACCTCACTCGATGTTAAAACATCATAATAATTTTTTTGAGTTTGAGTTAAGAATTTTTCTTTAGTTTTCCTTTTAATTATTGAGCAGATTATTTCTTTTTTAGTTTTTGCATGTCTTTCTTCATGTAAAGAAGGTGTTGGTGTTGGAGTTCTCTTAGTTGGTTTTGCCATTAGTTTTTTTTAAAGTTTATTTATACTCAACATATTCTTTCTGTTCTCTGACTTCAGAATTAGTTAAATCATTTATTTTATTTTTTAATGAAAATCTTTCGTCATTAGTAAAATATACTTTCCTTGCCAATTGAACAAACACTTCATTAAAAATACTTTTAGATTCAAGAATTCTTAGTTCATCTTCAATTTCCCATAATTTTGAATTAACTTCAACTAATTCGTGATATAGTTTAGAAATTTCCAAATCATTTAAATGATATGATGACATATTATAAAGTAATTCAAATTCTTTATTAATGTAGGATAATTTTTCTTGATTAGAAATCTTAGTTTGTTTAACGTGAAGAATAGATAACTTGTCTATTAATTCACCAACACTTACAGGTACTGATATCATATGTTAATAGGTCTACGGTTTACGGTCTTACCACCATCGGGACTTTCATAAATCCAAGTAGTATTTTGTTCTTTTTCAACAACTTTTGTTTGAATCCAATTATAAGTTTTGGTTAGTCCAACTAAAAGTGGTTGGTTAACTTCCCAACCAATTTTTTCTTTGTATAATCTATTATCCGAATTTCTCCCTTTAACACCTAACGGACATTTAAAACCGTATTTTTCAACAAATTCTTCACCATCAATATTCTTAATGGTTAGATTTTTACCCGAAATTTTAATCGCCATTTCTGCCAATTGGTTTATGGTTACCATTTCCTCAGAACCAATATTAACAGGACCAGTAAATTCACTATTCATTAGTCGTAAAACCGCTTCAACACACTCATCAACATACAAGAATGAACGAGTCTGTTGACCTGTGCCCCAAACTTCAATTACATCTCCGTCTTTAGATTCAGCAACTTTTCTACACATCGCAGCTGGTGATTTTTCTCTACCACCTGTCCATGTACCTTGTGGTCCAAAGATGTTATGGAATCTCGCAATTCTAACATTCAATCCGTAGTTTCTATTATAAGCTAAGAATACTCTTTCAGAAAATAACTTTTCCCAACCGTACTCTGAATCAGGATTTGCGGGATATGCAGAACTTTCTTCACAATTTGGATTTTCAGGGTCCAATTGATTATGTTCAGGATACATACATGCCGAAGATGAGTAGAATACTTTCTCAACTTTTTTCTTAACGCATTCTCTTGAAACATTCAAATTAATCATTGCCGAGTTATGCATCAAGTTAGCATCGTTCTCACCTGTGAATATGTATAATGCTCCACCCATATCTGCAGCCAATTGATAAACCTCATCAACACCTTCTTCAATTACAGTGTCAACAACTTTAGGGTCAGTTAAATCACCCAAAATAAATTCATCACAAATTTCACTATGATAAAAATATTCGTGTTTTTTTATATCACATATTCTAACGTGACAACCTTCTTCTTTTAATCTTTTTGCTAAGTGACCTCCGATGAATCCTCCACCACCAAGAATCACTGCTTTTTTTTGTTTCATATTATTGTTTTTTAAATAAATTTATTTCGTCTTTATATAAAATAAAGTCATCAAATGAACCTTTAAATAAGGGCATAAATGTTGTTGGATTACCTGGATAAAGTATTGTTTTATAACAGTTCTTCGATATTAACGCAAGAGCCACCATTTGTCTTAAATGGTCAATCTTTGTAATACCATACATATCTTTAAATTCTTCGTCTGAAATAGACCATAAATTCACATGAAATGGTTTGGTCTTATTATTGGGGAAAGGAATTTGAGATAATGTTTTAAACCCTAACCTTTTATCCCTAAATTCATGTACGACCTCTTTATCATCGGTCTGAATCAAAATTACTTTATTAGCCTTATCAATTTTTGATAATTTACTTATGTAATCGCTTACAGTGGGTATTCTTGACTCTGAAACTTTATCCGTTCTCCTTGCCCATACTAAAATAATATCTTTAACGTCACAACCCAATTCTTCAATAAATTTATTGTACCATTCTACGACTTCTTTTTTAGGGTTAAAATACTTTGAAATTATTTTGTTAAAAATATTCAAGTTTAAATTCATCGGATTTTCTGATAGTCCCACGTTTGAACTAACGGTGTTATTAATGAATTCAATTTTTTCTGATTCTGAAAGTTTGGATAAATTAGTTTCAAAACTTTTTATTTCAAACAATGAATTAAATACCTCAAGTTCTCTTGCATATTCTGTTAGGTATAATTCAATTGACTCAACTTTATCTCCTTTTAATTCTAAAAGAGATAATGACCTCAAAGCCCAATTTAAAACTGCATATAATCCAGCTCCACGATTTTGTTTATAATGTTTTGTTTCAACATTATACCATTCGTAATACATTAACAGAAAATCCGAAAAATCCATATTTTAAATTTCTTTGATAATTTTTTCAATCCCATCTCTCAATGAAATTTCAGGTTTCCAAAAATTCAAAATATAAGTGTCTGGTTCATTTCTTTTATTTAATTGAACTGTGTCAATTTCTGTTGATGGAATAATCTCACAAGGGATACTCTCATTGATAATTTCAGCAACTTCTAAAATTGTATTCCACCCAAAGTTTGTAATGTGAAGATTTGCATCTCTATCAATATCATCATATTTTTCTGATAATATTCTTAAACATCTTGAACAATCTTCCGCATGTAAAAATTGTCTTTCTTCTTTTCCATCGGTTAACATTTCAATCTTACCTTCTTTTGCCTTTAGGATAAAGTCGGTAATTACATGAGATTTTTCTAAATCATGTTCAGGTCCGTATACGTTCCAAAACTTAACCGTCAAACCATTTAATACCTTAGCGTATACCTCACCCAAAGACTTGCAAATACCGTACGGTGAATACGACATGTTTGCCATTTGTGAAGATGCAAAGATGAAAGGTTTGTTGTGTTTCTTTAAACTTTCAAATGTGTATAAAGTTAACTTGGTATTGTTCTCAATAAACTCGTAAGTATGTTGATACTTCTTCAAGTATCTTGAACCTCCAACGTCAAACGCCAAGAACATGACAAAGTCAGATTCCTCAACTAAGTTATCAATAACGTTAGGTATTCTTAAATCTTGAGATTGGTCTGACGCAATATCAAACTCAACCACTTCATGATTTTCGTTTCTTAAAAATTTACAAAGTTCTGCTCCAACTTGGCCTGCAGAACCTAACACTAGATACTTCATATTAGAATAAGTTTTTCAAATAATTCTCCCACATATAATCTTCTGATGTGCCCATTTCCATTGCAATTTTAAAGTTTCTTTCAATTGCTGGCATCATAGATTGATATTTTTCAGGAGTTAATGTTGATAAATCTGGGTCATCTTCCAAGAAGATTACACCTGTTGGGTCAAAGTATTTTTCAACAACTTTTCTTGAACCCCAATAAACAGGGACAGTTCCCATTACAAAATTGTCTGTTAGTTTTTCTGTGAAATAAGTGTCTGAGTTATCATTCTCAATAGATACGGAGAACATATAATCTCTCAAACCATCTTCCTTATCATTTAATTGGTTTGGTCTACCAGTACCAAATAAATCAACTTTGTCTTTAAGTTTTTCAACCCACTCTAATCTGTTTTGGTGTCCGCGCAACCAACCTTTATTAGATGCAATCATACTAACCAATTTAGTTTTAGGGTGAATCATTCTATTTTTTTCCCAAATCCAAGGAGCCGCATTTGAAATAGTGTAAGTAAACGGAGCACCTAATTCAATTAAGCTATCCATACAAGTAAAAATACACTTGTAGTGTTCACGAGTCATTTCCAAATTGTCTACAAGATATTTGATAGTACCTTCATTCATTTGAGGTGACTCTAATAACCATCCAATTTTTTCTCTTGATGGGTCATTAAATCCAACGTCTTTGATGTAGTTATCGACATAGACACTCACAGTATGTGGGTCTTGTGTGTCTCTTGATAGCCAATGAATGTACTTTGGCATGTTACGGTTAGATGAACAATCGTATTCACCCCACCAATCAGATACTTTTCTAATTTTTACTTTATCCATGATTTATCGTTTTACGTGTACTCCACCGATGTATCCACCGTGTGTTATATTATATTCATAATTGTATTTTTGAATCCATTCTGTAAATGCCAATCTTTCGTGTTGGTCGTATTCTGATTCACCACCATGCCAATCATCAAACCTAATGAATACTTCAGACCATTCACATTTGGTTAAAAATTCTAATGATGAAACAGCAGGTTCGTAGATATCAACATCTAAATTACAAACCGCAATTTTAGAAATACCATAATCCGATGGTTCAGTTAATTCGTGAATATCCGATATAATCATTTTGATATTATCGTGACCTTCAAATCTTCGTCTAACTTCGTCAATTGATTTTGGGACATTACTATTATGTTCGTATAATGGATTATTTAATGCGAACGCTCTTTCAATCCAATCACTATCATTAGGTACATTTTTATTGGTTTTTTCTAATCCTTCAAAATGGTCTATTGTGAAAATAGTTTTATTTGGGAATAAATTTGATAATGTTTTTGTACTTCCTCCCGTGAAAGTACCAAATTCAACAACATCGCCAATTAGATTAAATCCGTAAGATTCAATCACATTTTTAACCATATTTGTTTCACATCTATTAAAGTTTGGACTTGTGTTTATCATAATATATTAAATTGGTTTTATTAGTCCCCCTTCTTCCCATTTAGTTGGAACTACAGACCAATACGATTCGTAAATATCTTTTGCATTAGGTCCTTTAGGTCCAAACCAAGTTGAAGGTGCGACTATCTTTTTATTTTTATCTTGATTTAAGAACACTCCCCACCAAGAGAATGTTGAATTTGAAATGATGTGGTTATTACAAAGTCCCATTAACCATAATTCTTCCCAATCCTCAGATTCGTTCACATAAACTACATCAGGGAAATTTAAATTTTCTTTTACAAAGTCATGGTCATCACTGAATACAAACACGGTAGAATAATCACCAATAAGTTTAAGCGCTTCTTGGATGTATTCTAAAGTAATTGTTGGGTGAATTTCGGGGAATTGTAAATATTCACTTCGTCTTACGTGAAGTGATAATGTGTTTGGTTGTAATAGTTGTGGGTATTTCTCGTGCATTTGCTTAGAGAACTCAATTGATGGTTGAAACGTGTCTCTAATTCTATCATCAAATCCAAACCAATTTTTTGAACTTTGGAAGTATCCGTGAAATGATGTGTTACCATCTAATGGATTAACTTCTGAATATTCAAAAGGCCCTTCATAAACATGAGTAAACCCTTCTAAATTATCATAGAAATCTAAATTCCTAAATACGTTATCAACATAGTTTCGAGCGTTTCTTCCTTGACCTGGTGTCCATGAATCAGGAAAGAATTTAACTTCTCTATTATGTTTCCATCCCTGTGCCAATGCGTGAGCGGCTTCAAATAATTGATTACCCAATCCACCCATTAAATTTGCTGAAATAGTATTTGACATATTAATCTTGTTTTACAAATAATGTATCACCCCAAACACTATGGAATGCGTGATAATAATCTTTAATGAAACCTTTAGTCATTAAAAACTCTTCAATTTTAGTATCAGTCTGTTGACCTTCGTAAAGTTCAATTGACGCGGTTTCAATGACAATTAACTTTGCGTTTAAAATAAACTCACTTGAAGTTAAAATTTCAAAATCATGACCTTGTGTGTCTAAACTCACCAACTCAAAATTAGTTTCTAAATTATTCTCATTTAAAAATTCGTCGATGTTGATTGTTTGAACTTCACAAGTATCAACTTTTTTAATATCAGGATATAATTCTGAATGTAATTTTAACTCTTGTAATGAGGAACACCCTGGGTTAGTACCAGTAGTATTTTCAATAATGTTAAAATTTGCGGTACCTTTTTTATTACTTACCGCATATGGAAATACGATATTGGTAAATGACTTACCTTGTAAGTTTTGATTTAATCTATCATGTAATTTTGGGTTTGGTTCAAACCAATAAACTACGTTTGGGTTAAATTGTTCGTAAAATGATACCTCTTCTCCTAAACACGCTCCAATGTGTAATATGTTTTTTATTGGTGTGGTTTCATTAAAATGTATAATTCTGTTTTCAATACTGGAATCAAAGCTCATTATATTAAATTATAAGGTTGTTTATTTCTAATTATACTGACAGTTGAATTTACTTTAGACATATTAACTTTATGGTCATTTAATGGATTAGTTTCGTTGTAAATGTAAGTTATACTTGGTATATGTCTATAGTGTTTTTTACCTGACATTTCAAACATTGGGAACATAAACGCTAAGTCTCCAGCAACACCCCAGTAATTTCCATCGTTGTCTTTAAGGTCTTCCTCTTTAATTTTTTTCCATAACCAAGACTTCCAAGTTCTCATGTGTGATAATGTAAAACTTTGTTTTCTTATATTATCAAAACTTGTTGGTGGATTTGAAAACCCTTGAGAACCGCTACTATATTTGAAAGAACCACTTGTCATCCAAACATCAGGGTCCGAATATGTTTCGTCAATTAATCCAAATACATTTGAGTTTGGTAACCAATCATCGCCATCAACCTCAATACATATTTCCTCATCAGGAATGTCCAATCCTCTAATTACTTGGTCGTAATTTCCTGGCTGATACATTTTTGTTTTATTCTCAATTAGGATGAATCTATCATCACCCTCAATTGTTTTCTTAATTATTTCTACGGTATTATCGGTAGATAAATCATCTGTGATGTAACATTTAAAATCTCTAAATCTTTGTGTCATAATAGACAATAAAGATTTCTCAACGTATTTTTCACAATTATAAGTTGTAGTAAGTATTATCATTATAGATTAATTAGTATTCCTGAAGGATATGTCCCTGGTTTATAAAATTTTAGTCTACCATCATATTTTTCTGATAGTTGATTTAACTCTGAAATAATTTTAGGGGTTTCAATAACATTGACACTATATCCATCGTCTAACAACTCAATACACAATTTGAAATATTGAGATTCCTCTAAAACATTAACCCCCTTCTTATAAGTTAAATGGTTAAATACAAATGCCAATTCACCTGTAGGATTTTTTTCAATGTAGTGTTGTTTTATGAATTTTAAATGTGATTCATTAAACTCGGTTATGGATGAAAACATTTTAGTACCTAACCCCAAAGATTCGGAATAATGACTAATTGCTTTGTTATTACTGTTTATCGACGTACCACCATACCCAAGTCCGTAAGACATATATTTTTTACCTATACCATCAAAACCTCCAATAGCGGACAAAACCATACCCATTTCAGATTCAATACCTGACTTAATTGCAATCTGACCAATCATATTTGATTGATTGATTTTTGACGATAAAAAAGTATTGATACCTAATTTAACAATCTCGGCAGCTTTGTATGACATAACATAAGCATTAACCGTAACTGTTTTAATTTTTGAGTGAATATGAATTAATTCATTGGATAACTCTTGATGGTCACTTCCAATTAAAACCATTTCGGATTCCTGTATGTTTTTAATTATTTCACCACCATCAACAAAAAATGGATTATATGCAACTTGTACGTTAAACATATTCAATCTTGTTTGAATTTGTTCAACTTCACCAGGATTTGTTGGAGAACAAATAACAAGTTTCTTATTATATAATTCTAAATTCTGAGAAGATAATGTATAAAAACTACTAACAATGTTAAAAACACTTGTTGTGTCATAGTTACCCTCAAGATTAATTGGTGTTTCAGAAAAAACAAAAATGATGTCAGATTCTTTAATCACATCCAAAACATTTGATGTGGTATTAAATTTTTGGGAATCTAACAACAAACTCTGAACCATGGGTTCATCCGTAATACAAACTCGGTTATTAAGGTTAAAAATAAAGTCATCATTATTGTGTGAAAAAATGACATCATATCCATGTTTTTCACACAATAAACCAAATGACAATCCCGTGATACTGGTATCGACTATACCAATTTTCATTATGATAGGATTTTAATGTACTCTTCTTTTATTTGTTGTGCAACATTCATTGTGTAATATTTCTCAATGTCTGATGGTGGTTCGTGTCTTTCTTTAGACAATATATTACCGTTTGAATCCACTTTATAAATCCAAGACGGTTTACCACACATCCAACTTTCAATTGTTGTTCTACCTAATTGAATTCCTGCGGTCTCTGAAGAATTTAAAATAAACTTTTCAACCGACCACGTTGGAGGAAAATGTTTAACATGAGGTTCACTTAAAACTTGTTGTAGGTAATTATCTTTATCTTCACCGACCAACCAAAGTTCTTTACCATTTTCTCTTGTGTATTCAATTAAATCAAGAATGGTATCTTTTCTTAAGTAATCTATGGTACCCACAAATAGAACATAATTATCGTCCTTAATATTTTTTGGGTTGAATTTTTCATTATCCACAGGATTGTAAATCACATCAACCATTTCTTCGGATATCTCAAATTTATTTACAATGTGTGTTTTAATTTCAGGTCTAATTGCAATGTACTTTTTAATTGTTGGGTCTTTAATAGGGTCTTCTAAAGAAATAACTTCAGAGTGTACCGCACATATTTTTGGAAGTTCGGGGTACATATTCAAAATTCTTTCAGCGACTGGTTTATGTTGAATATGTATGATGTCATAATCGACCTCAGAAACTCTATACATCATATTAGGTGTTGATGGTTTAACACCCTCAGGTGTTTCAAATCCCCATTTACCATCACCAATCTTAAACCCTGGTGATTCTTCAAATGATAAACACTTAATACCAAGTTTTTTTGCCATGTCGGTTAATGGACCACCAATTTGTGAAACTACAGTAACACTACAGTTTAACTTCATCAAACTTTTTGCAAGTTCAAATACATAAAGTTCTGAACCTGTAAAATTTCTAAAGAATAAACAAGACAACATTACTTTTAACCTCTTGTTTGGGTCGAAAGGTATTTTGTTTGGTAAATTACTACCATACTTCTCAACAAAGAATTGTCTGTTGTCTTCCCATTGTTGATTTGTTTGACCAATTGATTTGTGAGTAATTCTAATATTACTGATTACACCAACTTTTACACCCTCAATGTGATTTTTAAAGCAAAACGCCAAATCATAAAAGTGAAACCCCTTGAAGTCTTCATCAAAGGTGTGTTTAATTCTTGATTTACTAAGTGCGATAAAAAGACCGTCAACAATTACGGTTTGTTTAATAGATTTTCCGTGGTCTTCAGAATATTTTGATGTCCATTTTTTTCCACCACTTTCATGGTTTACAATACCTAACATGGTTTTTCTGTTATCCCACCATCTACCTGTTTCAGGCATGTTAGTACTACCAGCAACACCTAAAATACCAAAGTCACTTTTTTCAAAATGAGACTTTATTTTATGGAACCAACTTGAACTGTCAAAATAAATGTCATCGTGACATAAAACTACAATGTCTGTTTTAGACTCTCTTAAGATTTCATTATAAACCTCAGAAAGTGACTTTTCACCATTATTTATTTTTTCAATAACCTCAATCTTTTTGAACCCTGAACTTTTTTTCAAGTATTCAATGAATTGCGGGTTATGTTCTCTTGTTGAATATCCTACTGTAATCATTTTTTATATTTTAAATTCCTGTACTTCCGAAACCATTATCTCCTCGGTCTTTATCTTCGATAGAATTTACCGATTCAAATCTGACGTAGTCTCCACACACAACAGGACATAAAACCGCTTGACCTACTTTCATACCTTTAGGTATCATCACTGTGTAATTATTTGTATTAAAAACAATAACTTGAATTTCTCCAGTATATCCTTGGTCAACAGTTCCTGGTGTGTTAAGAACGGTAAGTCCTTGTTTAATTGCTAAACCACTTTTTGGTCTAACCTGTATTTCATATCCTTTAGGGAATGAAACTTTTAAACCTGTTGGGACTAATATTCTACCAAATGGACCAATTGTTAACTCTTGTGTTGAGTGTAAATCAAAACCTGAATCGGACGGATATGCGTATTTAGGAAAAACTGCGTCGGGATGAATAGTCTCAACCTCAATAGTTCTCATCATTGCACTTTTGTAAATTTCTTCTTCTAAATCGTCAAATCCCATACCTAATAAATCCTCTAGTTCATGGTCATAATTTTCATCAGGTTCAATACCTGCCTCGGTTTTAATTTTTTCAAATTGTTTTAAAATTTGTTCATACATGTTTGGGTCAAGACCCATTTGATTTGAGTTTTCCATTATTTTAAATCTATTAATTTTTTTATAACATCAATTAATACGGATACATCTTTCTCACAATATTTAACAATCCCTTCAATATCTTTTTTAACCCAAAAGGCTTCGTGAACTTTATTACCCGTAACTTCCATTGTTTTAGATGATTCAACACCCAAACATACACACATCAATTCTAAAGAAGCGATTGAGCCATACCCACCGTATTGCCATACTTCTTTAGTGTCCAAAGCCTTAATTTCCCAAGGTTTTGTGTCGTGACCTGGTAAAATTTTTGGAGGCATTATACCATTCATAATCATACGTTTTGCCAACATAGGGATATCAAAACCTTTGACATTATGTCCACATAAGAAGAATCCTAATTCACCAACTCTATATAATAGTTTTTGAACCTCTAATAACATTTTCTTTTCGTCAGGATTACTAAATGATTGCATTTTAACTTCGCCTTGTTCAGTAACAAAGGCGACGCTTACACAAGCAATTCGAGCAAATTCAGGGACCAACGCAGCTCTATTAACAAACATCTGACCAACACCTTTATCGGCATCTTCAGGGAATCTCTTTTGGAACCAATCAAAATAGTGTTCAAATTGAAAAGATAACGGTTCGTTTTCTTTAACTAAAGTTTCCCAATCAGGATAAACACCAACGGTTTCGATGTCTAAAAATAAAATCTTTTGTAATGGTATATTAATCATTTTGTACTAAATTAGTTATTTCAGGGTTTTGTTTTAAAGTCTGTATTGTAATTAAGTCTTTAATTTTTGTTGTTGACCATCCGTGAGAACGAGTTGTATAAACAACTTCAATAGGTAAATGGTCACCAGTAAATCTTTTTCCTATGTAATCGTCACCAAGAATTCTTACATCAGGTTTATAAAACTCAATCATTCTTAATAAATCTTCCTCATCATCATAACAAACAACCTCATCAATGTATTTGATTGACATTAATGTTCTATATCGTTCATATAGAGGAACAACAGGTTTATACTTAGTAAACCTTGTTAGTGAAGGGTCTCTCTGTAAGAAAACTATAAAATAATCACAATTTTCTTTAGCAGCTTCAAATGTGTATATATAACCAGGATGTAATAAATCGAAGTTACCTGCGGTGAATCCTATTCTACCTTTTTTTGAATCCATATTATTTAATTAAAGATTTATAAAATTCTGCTCTATTTTTGGTTACCACGTTTAAGTCATATGTATCCTTAACCGTCTCATATAATCTTTCTCCCATGTCTTTAACCATGTTAGGGTTTTCAACAAGTTTTTTAATATACTTTGCCCAATCAGAGTGATTTCTGTTTTCGTCAACCAATAACGCATTACCATCAACAAAATTACCCTGATTCAAACAATGTTTCAAATCTATGGTATATGGTCCTAAATCGGAAGCGATTATTGCTTTTTTATAAAAACCTGCTTCAATAACCTTAAGTTGTGATTTCATACGGTTGAACATTGTGTTTTTGATTGGTGATAATGACACATCAAATTTTGAGTAGTTTTTAGCGTATGAAGTTACTGGTTGTGTCCAAACTCTCACATATGATTCACTGAGTTCGTTTGGATATTTTTCTTGTGAATACTTCAATAAGTATTTTTTATAGTCTTCGGAAATTAAAGAGTGGTTTTGGGTAAATATTTTTTCGTACTGAGCCCAAACAGTTTCGTGTGGAAGGATGTCTCTCTTTTTGTGTTCACCTGTTTGTTGGTTGATTTCAGTTACAGTACCTCGTGTATCAAAACCACAAAGAACAAATTGTAATTTGTCTTTTAGATGTGTGATTTTACCTAATGGTGAATCCAACAATTGCAAATCGTGTAAGTGTGAAGAACCACCTAACCAACCAATTCTAAGTCTATCCGACTCTAATGTTGGTTCTTTAAATTGGGGTTCGTTTGGATTAATTGCATTTGGGAAAACAACAACGTTTTTGTTAAACTTTTTGATTTCATCTGCGAACAAGGTTGTTGTAGTCGTCACATATGATGCAACTTTTAAGTTGGCAACAATTTTCTCATTAATTTTGTTAAAACGAATAATGTCGTGAATTGGGTGTTCTTTACCTGGCATCCAATAGTCGTCAATATCTACAATGACAATAATTCCTGACTCGGTTAATTTTTGGATTAATTCGTTTGCCTTTTCAAAATCAGGTCCAATACTTCTATGACATGCTACAATTTGGTATTCAGACCAAAAGGACATATCATCATAAGGTGGTTCATAGACGATGTCCACATGGAAATCATCACCATAAATATTTTGTAAGAATACGTGAGGGTCTACTGACCTGAATTTGCCCACACCTGTTCTATCGGATGGGACTACTAAAACTTTGATTTTTGACATTATTAATATATTTGTTCAAAATATAGTAATTGTTGTCGAATAAAGAAATACGTTAAGACAATTTTTTGATTTTGGTTACCTTACCTTCAAATATGTGTTTACCAACTTTAAAGTTAAACATCTCATTTGATTTTTCAGAACTTTCAACTAATAAACCATTTTCTTTTAATGCATTGTTTACTGCTTCGTTAATCATTTTTTGAAGTAATTTGTAATCAATGTTACCCGATGGTTGTTGAGTTTGTTGAACTTGTTTTGGTTTTGCAGATTCAGGAATATAACTACTGTCATTCTTTTTCATTAGACGAGCAGCTTTCTCAACTAATTCGTTAGAAATTGTTGCGGTTTGTTGTTGAGGTTGAGCAATCGGATGTTCCATCATTAACCTTTTAATTTCATCAGGTAATTTAGAATTTTTGATTGCGTCCACAGTCGGAACTCCAACTGGCTTAGTATTTTCTCTCGGCACATTAGATAAGTAAGGGTCTTTAGGTGCGGAATTTTCTTGTAAAAATTCAGAAGGAATATTGTATTTTGCGTTTGGTATATCAAACGTTTCAGGTGAGTTAAGTTGTTGTAATGACGTTGGAGGTAATCCACCGTTCATTGAATTAGAACTTTTAATTCCATCTGCTTTATCCATAATGGCTTTAGATAAAGCCAATTTTTCCATTAATCTATCCATATTATGTTATGTTTTCTTCTTCAGGTGTTTGTGGTGTTTCGGGTTGTGGTTGAGGTGGTGTTTGTGGTTGAGGTGGTGGTGTATTATCAAACTTGGCGTTTATGATAACACTGACCATACTTTTATCCCCATTAAAATTATAACCAGGTTTAGGTTCATTGTAAACCTCACCAGTCGGTTTGTTTGACAGTATTTTATCTAATCTAAATAATCTCCAGCCTGGTAATGGTTGTTCACCTTTATACCCTGTATGTGATGCTCCTTCACTATCCCAAGCTCTCAATACTTTATTTCCCGCTTTACTAACGCCCAAACACACAGGTTCGATTTGACGTAGACCTCTACCACCTGGCTCATCACCATCGTAGTATATTACCACAACTTGTCGATTCTTGATAGCATCAACAATACTATCTAAAGAAGCGATTTCGTAAATTAAACCTTTAAGTGTGTTTTGAAGTTTCATTAAAAATTAGGATAAGTTTTAGATGAATTGAATTTGTTAATCTTGATATCATTTTTTCTTTCAACGATATCATCAATAGTTCCTGCGTTTACATTATAAACATCCAAGAACGCTCCAGTACCTCTACCCATAGAGTCACCGTCAGCAATTGCATCACGGTTAACTGATGAATATTCATTACCTACAGCATTAAAATCGTTTTTAGGGATTAATTTTGCTCTTTCTTGGTCAGCGATTGCAGTAAGTGCATTTGGTTCTGTTTGACTTAAATCTACAGTAATTTGACTTGACATAATTTTATATTTTTGATATTAGTTCGTTTATTCTCTTAACACTCTCATTAACCGATGGATTGTATTTATCTATCGTTTTTGAATGTTCTTGAGATGTTCTTACATTTGTAAAATCCTTTTTTTCATGTGGGTCAATAAATTGATTCATCATTCCTGCGTTCATTTTATTGGTTTTTGTATTTTTAATATAATCCCTCATTTTTCTAAGTTCATTATCTACCCAATTTTTCATTTCAACACCACCATTTAAAATAAATGACGATTCTTTTTGGTTTCCTTTGAAATTATCAAAAAAGTTTTTAATCCTTTTCATTTGTTTATAAGATATAAATTTTTGACCTTGAAGTTCTTTATTTCTATTGAACCCCTCAGTATTTTCATCTGCACCTTTAACCATATGAAAACACTTTGTCATATGTTCTCTTTTGTCAGATGGAAACTCAATTTCTTTATCGTATAAACTTTTATTCACTTTTAAACATTTTTAATAAATCAGAAAGAGTTACTCCTTCTTTTTCCGCTTGTTTTTTTAATGCTGAAATATTCTTTTTTAAAACTTTTGAGGTTTCTAAATCTTTTTTACCTACTTCAGAATTATCAGAATTTTTTTTATTCATTAAAATATCTTCTACAACCTTAATCATCTTTTGTTTTTGTATTTCAGATAAAGTTGCTCTTGTTATAAAGTTCTTGTCCTTATAGTATGGTGACTTTTTATCTTTACTACCTGTAGGGTCTTGACCTTTTTGTTTTGTTCTTTCCTTTGCCTCATCAGGTTCCATACCCATTTTTTTAACTAAATATTTGAAAGTTTCTTCACCATCCATATCTTCAGTTTCTTCGTAACCGAATGCTCCTGACATATCAACCTCATCAATTTCTTCAACTGATTCACCATAATATGTTCTATAACCACGAGAAATTGGGTCATTAGTAATTCTTGCGGCTGCCACGGTTTGGTCCATAGTTTTTTGTGGGTGAAGTCTTGGGTCGAGAATTGGAATTTTTGAGTTAGATAATGCACCATCCAAATTAACCAATTCTTCTAAGTCTTTTTTTAAACCTTTTGTTGATTTAATTTTTTTCTCTTTGGTAACTTTTTTAAGGTGTTTTTTAACCTTATCACCTTTACTTTTTTCAAAGTGAATTACCTCATCTTTTTCACGAGCTTCATTTAAATTTCCTTCAACAGAGAAGTATAAGGAGTATTTATCCTTCTTTTCTCTTAGTAAAAAATAATATGGTGACGAATAAAATTCTTGGTCTGTAGTAATCATCTCTTCTTTTTTTATCTATAAATACTAGCTCATAAGGTATTTATCATTAGTATATGGCATATCAGAACATTAATCAGTATAATTTTCGTAGATGGGGGATAAAACCTGTCAATGAAATCACCGACATTTGCTTAGCGTCGGACGAGAGAGATTACGACCAAGAAGTTGTTTTTTCACCATTTTTGATTGGTGTTAACGATGGAAACAGAATGCCATTTAAATTTGATTTTAATAGTTCAGGAACAACACTATGTCAAACTTCAGCATGTTCTTTTGATTACCAAACAATTGTTTCAGAGAACTATTGGAATCCTGATGATGTTGACCCAAATTTTTGTCCAATCACCACAGAGTTGTGTGATGTTGGTTTAACGGGTATTGACAACGGACTTGTTCAAAACATGTCAGGTGAAACAATAGAAATCACAACAGGATTATATACAAACGTTTCAGACAAATTCAGTAGATACAAATATGATAGGAGAATGAAACTTCATCCTATTACAGGTTTTACTACAACTCAAAATAGATTATGGAATGATAATTCGTACACTTATAATTTATCATATCAAAATGCTGGTGGTAATGTTGGATACGTTGCAAGATTAAATGGTGGATTCTTCCAAGGATTTTACAAAATACCAGGTTATGATTATCAAGTATTTCCACAAAGAGTTCCGTTAGGTTGGACCGCAGAGTTCATGTTAAAATATAGATGGACTGGTGATACATCAGTTGGTCTAAACGCGAGATACCCCGACAATAAGGGAACGTTCTTTTACATGGGGGCAAGAGCCGAAAACAAATTCTATCACTATGCAGATGGTAGTCCAAAACAAGATACGGGTTATACGAGAGTTACATCAGGTTTAACTTGTATGCACACTTGTGGTTGTGCAAGTAGCGCAAATACATCTTCAGATTGTATGCAGGTATACCAACAATCAGGTGGAACTATAACAACTTGTCTTTGTGGTTGTCCTTGTGAATGTAATACAACTGCCAAATACCCTGAAAAAGACCCATTATATGATGGGGTTTCAAATGCACTATCTTTAAGATTAAGTGGTGACACTGGTAGTCCAAGATTATGCGTTAAGACATATAGAATTACTGGTGGGTGTGAAAGTACAGGAACTTGTCTTACGGGCTTAACTTATGTTACGGGAACATCGTTAACTGAATGGTGTTCAACAAGAGGTATCTTTGACGATTGTTCGGGGACCACTTATCAAAACGTAGAACATTGGGTTCAGATTGATGCTGTATTCCAAAGATATGAATGGTTTGATACCTGTGACCTTTATGATAAGGGTGGATTAGGTCTTTTAGTTAAAGATGTATATTTTGCAACACTTGAAAATAGAAGTGTAACTCTTATTGAACCTCCAATAACTCGTGAACAACCTTATGACCCAGCATCGACTGAAGTTGTAACATTTAACGATATGTGGACCGAAGAACAAAAATATAGATTAGGTACACTTAAATTTTATGTTAATGGAAAGTTATTCATGGTTACAGAAAACTTTGAAGAAATTATTCCAAGGTTATTAAATGTTGAAAAAGAAAAACAAATTGGAGTGGCATATAACATATCAATTGGGGGAGGTACTCAAGGTCTTCACGATAACCTAACATTTTCAGGTGAATGTCCTGAAACCATTGAAGAAATTGTTTACCAACAAGACCCTGAATGTTTAACAACTTATGATTTAAATAATACAATTTATTCAGGTTTAACAACACACGTTAAATTGGAAGAATACTTTGGTGGAAGTATGATTGGTGACATCAGTGCTTTTAGAATGTACACAGAACCTTTAAATGCCTCACAAATCAAACACAACTTTAGAATATTAAAATTCAAATATAATTTATTAGACCCAGATTGTCCTAACTGTAGAATCCAAATTCCTGCAAATGATTTAACTTATATATTCATTCCTCGTAATGATTTATATTATTTGAGTATTCCTGCGAATGACTTGTATTATGAGACACTTCAACCGACACCGACACCAACAAATACGCCTTCAGTTACTCCAAATGAAACGGTAACTCAAACTCCTACTGTGACTGAGACTCCAACTCAAACTCCTACAGTAACTGAGACTCCAACTAATACTCCGACTAACACTGAGACATCAACACCAACTAATACTCCGACTAACACTGAGACACCAACACCAACCAATTCTGAAACACCAACAAACACACCAAGTGAAACTCCGACAAACACTCCGACAAACACTGAAACACAAACTAGTACTCCAAGTGAAACTCCAACAAATACACCAACATTAACACCCACAAATACTGTAACACAAACACCAACTTCGACAATAGGTTCAACCGCAACACAAACACCAAGTAATACTGAAACACCTACACCTACTAATACAGAGACACCAACACCAACACAAACTCCAACACCAACTTTACCAAATGACGGATTATTATTACAAGAAAACTATTTCATGATTTTACAAGAAAATGGTTATGGTATTTTAATTGAATCTGGTTCTACAGAACCAACCCCAACAATAACACCGACAGTAACCCAAACTCCGACTAATACAACTACACCAACTAATACCGTAACCCCGACTAATACGTCAACACCAACATCAACACCAAGTTTGGTTACCTCAGGATTGATTATACAACTTGATGCATACGAAAACTCAAGTTATTCAGGTTCGGGAACAAATGTTGTTAACTTACAAACGCCAGGAACATATGACCACACATTAACAGGTGCTGATTATGTCGTTCTTAATGGTATAAAATGTTTTGATTGTACAACAGGAACTGACAGAGTTGTTGTAAATGGTACTGGTCCTACATTACCAACATCAGGTTATACATATATTACTTGGGCAAGAATGTTAACAAGTAATATTGGATTTAGAACATTACTTTATACAAACTCACCTAAATACACACCAATTACAATCCCTAACGGAACGAGTACATTAGGGTATTGGGACACCGCATTTAGAAGTTCGGGATATGACGCATCATCTTCGGAGGATGTTTGGGTACAATTTGCTGTAGTTGGAACTAACTCATCTCAAACATTCTACATAAATGGTTCACAGGTGGGAAGTACAATTGCTTTTGGTGCTGGTGGAACTACACATTGGGGATGGGGTAATAATGATTTAGCGGGTCAACCTTGGGGGTATGTTGCTAATATGTATTTTTACAACAGAATATTATCACTGTCTGAAATAACACAACAATATAACTTCTTGGCACCAAGGTTTGTTGATGTGACACCAACACCGACAAATACATCTACACCAACAAACACACCAACACCAACTTCAACGCCATCTGTTCCTGTAACTACTAATCTTATTTTATATTACGACCCAAGTAACCCATTAAGTTATCCTGGAACGGGTTCAACAATTAGTGATTTGTCAGGAAATGGATTAAATGGTTCAATGTCGGGTATCACATTTACTTCACCGTACTTTACATATAACGGAACTTCATCGCAAGTTCGAGTTGCCGATAATGTATTATTAGAACCAGGAAGTGGTAATTGGACTATGGAAGTATGGGTTAACCAATCGGTGTCAGGTAATGATATTGTACTTGGAAAATTTGATAATGGTGGTTTGTCTCAAGATGTGAGTTATAGTATCAGAACAACTAATACCACATATTATGCTCAATACGGTTCAGGTATTGGTTCAGGACCAACTTTATTTGCAAATAGTAGTAACTATGTTGGGACTCTCAATACTTGGTACCAAATAGTTTATGTGTTTACTAATGTTACTTCCAACGCAATTGAAACATTTGTAAATGGGGTGAGTGTAGGAAGCGTAAGTCATAGTTTATCGGGTTTATTAAACTCAACTAATCCACTTTACATAGGTAGTTACAATGGAGGAGAGTTCCCTCAATGGTTCGATGGTAAAATTGGTATTACACGTTTATATAATTCTTCCCTTACCTCTTCTCAAGTATTACAAAACTTTAACGCCGATAAATCCAAATACGGATTATAAAAACATATTTATAAAATAAAAAAATGCCAAATTTACCAATATCCCAATTACCCTTAGCATCATCAGGACAACCAGAATCTTGGATGGCTATTGTAAATTATGATGTAGACCCATCAGGAATTACAAATAAAATTTATTTTTCATCATTAACCGAACAATTTAGTGGTTCAAGTGGTTCTTCAGGAACTAGCGGAACAGACGGAACTTCAGGTTCAAGCGGTTCTTCAGGAACTAGCGGAACAGACGGAACTTCAGGTTCAAGTGGTTCTTCAGGAACTAGC